>CAJHYP010000266.1_pt1 | contig 63665 bp, 58 predicted proteins | sample 9198731 | NCBI WGS metagenome assembly CAJHYP01 (sample SAMEA7708363, study PRJEB35096) | sediment metagenome | biome: marine neritic benthic zone biome [ENVO:01000025]; feature: sediment [ENVO:00002007]; material: shallow marine sediment [ENVO:03000034] sea grass bed [ENVO_01000059] ...
CGTGCCGGCGCTTGGAATTGTCCATTCACGCATACTATTGGCTAATTCAGCACATTGTATCGTGTCAATCCATATAGTCTTGGGGCGCAAAGGGAGGATGGCCGATGCCGCTTCAAATGAACCGCGAGGTTTTCATTACGTGCGCTGTGACCGGGTCGGGCTCGACCCAGGACCGCAGCCCGCACGTGCCCCGCAGCCCAAAGAATATCGCGGAGAGCGCGGTCGCGGCCGCCAAGGCCGGGGCTGCTGTTGTGCATTGCCACGTTCGTGACCCCGAAACCGGCGTGCCGTCGCGGGATCCAAAGATGTTTCGCGAGGTCACGGATCGGATACGGGATGCGGATGTCGATGCGGTCATCAATCTGACGGCTGGAATGGGCGGCGATATGGTCTTTGGACCGGTCGAAGCGCCTTTGCCGTATAACCAGCAAGGCACCGATATGGCGGGCGCAACCGAACGCGTGGCCCACGTCGCAGAATGTCGGCCGGAGATTTGCACGCTTGATTGCGGCACGATGAATTTTGCCGAGGCCGACTACGTGATGACAAACACGCTCGGGACGCTGCGCGCAATGGGGTCGATGATGACCGAGATGGGCGTCAAGCCCGAGATTGAAGCGTTCGACACTGGCCATCTCTGGTTTGCAAAGCAGCTGGTCGAGGAGGGCGTATTAGAGGCGCCGGCCTTGCTGCAGCTTTGTATGGGCGTTCCCTGGGGCGCGCCGGACGACTTGAATACCTTCATGGCGATGGTGAACAACGTCCCCGATGGCTGGACGTTCTCGGCGTTTTCGCTGGGCCGCAACCAGATGGCCTATGTAGCCGCGGCGGTGCTGGCGGGCGGCAACGTGCGCGTCGGACTGGAAGACAACCTAATGCTCGCCAAAGGCCAGCTGGCGACCAACGAACAACTGGTCGAACGGGCGATTGGCATTGTTGAGCGCCTTGGGGCGCGGGTCATTGGTCCGGACGAAGTGCGTGCGAATCTGGGGCTGGAAAAGCGGGCGCCGGTCTGATGCCGCGCGTTCTTTGCTATGGCGATAGCAATACCTTTGGCACCGGCCCGATGGCGTCGCTTGAAGATGACCCAATTCATCTCGGACACGTTCGTTGGCCAGGCGTCATGGCGGCAGAGCTGGGCAGCGACTGGGAGGTCATTGTCGAAGGCCTTGGCGGTCGGACCACGGTGCATGACGACCCCATCGAAGGGGCCTACCGAAATGGGCTCAGAACGTTGCAAGCAATATTGGAGTCGCATCGCCCTATTGATGTGTTGATCATCTGCCTCGGCACCAACGACACCAAACAGCGGTTCAACCTCGGTCCGCAGGATATCGCACTAGGCGTCGCCCGATTGGTGGCGGAATCCGCAAAACTCGAGGTCGTGGGCAAAACTTTGGTCATCTGCCCGCCGCCGGTTCGTGAGTTGGGAGATTTGGCGGAGATATTCCATGGCGCCGAAGAGAGGTGTGCGGGTCTTGCTGAGCAGATGGCGCGATTTGCGAGTGAAGGTGGCGCGGAATTCCTCGATGCGGGCCAACATATCGCAGTCGACGACATCGATGGCGTGCACTGGAGTGCCGCTAGCCACGGCGTCTTGGGAAGGGTGATTTCCAACACGGTGCGAGGCTTGGTGGCATGAGCCGAAGAGTGGTTATTACCGGCGGTGCCGCCGGAATTGGCGCGCGGATGGCGGAGCGGTTTGCGGCCGAAGGCGACCGCGTGGCGGTCTGTGACTCCAGCGCTGAGGCAATTGCTCGCTTTGCCGAGAAGAACCCGGATATCCGCGCAGCTGAGGCCGATGTGCGGGACGAGGCACAGATGGATGCTTTTCTGGCCTCGGTCGAGGCCAAATGGCAGGGCGTTGATGTGGTGTGCGCCAATGCGGGCACCGGCGGGCCGGCAGGCCGCATCGAGAATCTGGGCTACCAAGAGTGGCAGGACTGTGTGGCCGTGAACCTTTTCGGCGCCTATCTGGCTTGCCGCTGGGCGGCACGGGTTATGCGGGCGCAAAGTAATGGGCTGATCGTGCTGACCTCCAGTACGTCCGGCCAATGGGGTCACCCGAACCGGTCGCCCTACGCGGCGGCAAAATGGGGCATCATCGGGTTGATGAAAACGCTTGCGATGGAGTTGGGGCCCGCCGGGGTCCGCGTCAACGCCATTTGCCCCGGTGCGGTTGAGGGCCCCCGGATGGAGCGCGTACTTCAAAAACAAGCAACTGCCAGCGGCAAAGACCCCGACCAGATCCGGCGAGACTACGCCGAGGGCAACTCGATGGGCACATGGGTGACCGCCGACGATATCGCTGACACGGTACTATGGCTGGCCTCGCCCGCCGCGGCAAAAATCAGCGGCCAGGCGATCGCCATCGACGGCCATACGGAGACCAACAGCGCATGAGCAAAGCGGCAATCATCGGCGGCGGCGTCATCGGCGGCGGTTGGGCTGCCCGGTTTTTGCTAAACGGATGGGACGTCGCGGTTTATGACCCCGACCCCGAGTGCGAGCGCAAAGTTCAGGAAGTTCTGTCGAACGCGCGCTGGGCGCTGCCGATGCTTTATGACCGTGCATTACCGCCTGAGGGCAAGTTGACGTTCGCCGAAACGCTTGAGGATGCCGTTTTGGAGGCCAAATGGGTTCAGGAGAGCGTGCCTGAGAAAACAGAGCTGAAACGCGAAGTAATTCGACGCGTTCAGGCTCACGAGGCGGGAACAGTTATCATCGCATCATCGACATCAGGTTTTCGGCCGACAGAGCTCCAAGTCGGCGCCTCGGACCCGGAAATGATCATCGTCGCGCACCCGTTTAACCCGGTTTATCTTTTGCCCTTGGTCGAAGTCGTGGCGGGCGAGGCGACGCACCCCACCGTCGTCGATGACGCCTGCGAGACGCTACGCGGGATCGGGATGTTCCCACTGGTCGTCCGACGTGAGATCGATGCGCATATCGCTGATCGTTTCCTAGAGGCAGTTTGGCGCGAAGCGCTGTGGTTAATCAAAGACGGCGTCGCGACGACCGAGGAAATTGACAATGCGATCCGGTATGGCTTTGGCCTCCGCTGGGCGCAAATGGGGCTCTTTGAAACCTACAGAATTGCCGGCGGCGAAGGCGGCATGGCGCACTTCATTCAGCAATTCGGTCCGGCGCTAAAATGGCCCTGGACCAAACTCATGGATGTACCCGAGTTGACCGACGATCTTGTTCGGCAGATTGGCGACCAGTCGGATACTCAATCTGGCCATCTCTCAATCCGCGAGCTGGAGCGGCTGCGCGATACTAACCTGATTGCAATGATGCGCGCGCTCAGAGACCGTGGCAACGCGGCAGGCAAGCTGGTTGCTGATCACGAGAAATCTCTGCCCAAACCCGACCCCAGCCAGGTGCCGTTTGTCACAATTCGCCGTGTCATTCCGGTGGACTGGACTGACTACAATGGACACATGAACGAAAGCCGCTACGGCCAGATATTTTCCGATGCGGCGGACGCGGTGATGGTCGCGGTTGGGGCCGATCCGGACTACATCGCCAGTGGTCTCAGCTACTTCACCGTCGAAACAAACGTGAAATACGTGCTGGAAACACACGCCAGAGAGGATGTGCGGGTCGAGACGCGTATTCTTTTGGGCGAGGGCAAGAAGCTGAAGCTGTACCACGAAATGCGCCGCAGCACCGATCGCGAACTGCTCGCAACCTGCGACCAGTTCCTGCTGCACGTCAGCCTGGAGACGCGAAAGACCTGCGAACCACGGGCCGACGTCATGAACCGTCTCGCCGCGCTGGCGGCGTCGCACGACGGACACATTACATACAGCGGTGGCCAGCCATGAATTTCGACCAATGGAAGAACATCAAATCATCGACACCGTATTTGGTCCGACCCAGTAAGATCATTCAGAATTTGGAGTAGATCCATGAAAACTGACCTTTGTGAAAAACTCGAAATTGAACACCCGATTCTTCAGGCCGCCATCGGCGGCATTAGTTGCCCGGAACTCGCGGCAGCGGTTTCAAACGCGGGCGGGCTTGGCGCCATTGCTATGACCGGCTGGGGCCGGTTGGGGACAGAGGAGCGGATCGCCAGGACAAAGAAGCTCACCAACCACGGTTTTGTCGCCAACCTTCTCCTTCCTTATGACATTGAGGAAGAATTGGAGGCCATTATTGCGGCAGCGCCAAAGGTCGTATCGCTTTTCTGGGGTGACGTCGCGCCCTATGAGGAGAGGATCCATCAAGCGGGCTCGCTTCTTATGGTCACCGTTGGAAGCGTCGAGGAGGCCAAGGAGGCTGCCGGCAAAGGGGCGGACATCATCGTAGCACAGGGTTGGGAGGCCGGCGGCCACGTGCGCGGCACCACCGCAACAATGCCCCTGATCCCGCAGGTCGTCGATGCCGTTGACCCAGTGCCCGTCGTGGCCGCGGGTGGCATTTCCGATGGCCGCGGTCTTGCCGCCGCACTTTGTCTTGGGGCTCAGGCCGCTTGGGTAGGCACGCGCTTTCTCGCCGCGCGTGAAGCTGACGCACATTCAGATTACAGAAATCGGGTGTTTGATGCCTCTGCGTCGGAAACATTCTATTCCACGCTTTTCGACGGCGGGTGGCCGGATGCACCGGCCCGCGTCATCCGTAACGATACCGTAAACGCCTGGGAAGCCGCCGGTCGTCCAGAGATCGGTTTCCGCCCCGGCGAAACCGACGTGATTGCCACCAGTGGTGATGGTGGCGAGATCAAACGATATGCGGCCTATGCAATGCGGAGTGACATGCAGGGGGATATTGAGGCCGCGCCGCTTTGGGCTGGGCAAGGCGTGGGGCTTGTCACGCGAGAGCAAACGTCTGCGGAAATCATTGCCGAGATGATGGCCGAGGCCGAGGCCGCGCTGGACCGTTCAAGAGGATAGCAAATGAACTTTGGCCTAACCGACGAACAACAAATGATCGTGGACACCGTCCGCGACTTTGTTGAGCGCGAGATCTATCCGCATGAGGCGGGAGTTGAACAATCGGGTGAGGTGCCGAAGGACGTTGCCGCCGAGATCAAGCGCAAAACCCTCGAATTGGGATTCTATGCCTGCAACTTCCCCGAAGACGTTGGCGGTGCCGGTCTCAGCCATCTCGATTTCGCGCTGGTGGAACGCGAGCTTGGACGTGGGTCGATGGCGCTGACGCATTTTTTTGGCCGCCCGCAGAATATTCTGATGGCCTGTCGTGATGACCAGCGCGAGCGCTATTTGTTGCCAGCCGTCAGAGGTGACAAGATGGATGCCTTGGCGATGACCGAGCCGGACGCTGGTTCTGACGTTCGCGGGATGAAATGCACGGCGCTCCGAGATGGCGGAGACTGGGTGCTGAACGGCACCAAGCATTTCATCAGCGGTGCTGATCACGCGGACTTCGTGATCGTCTTCGTTGCGTCGGGCGAAGACCAGACGCCGAAAGGCCCAAAAAAACGGATCACGACGTTTCTTGTCGATCGCGGCACGCCCGGTTTCACAATCCGCGACGGCTACAAATCGGTGAGCCACCGCGGCTACAAGAATATGATCCTGGAGTTTGACAATTGCCGGCTCCCCGACGCGCAGGTTCTGGGCGAGGTCGACGGCGGTTTCGCGGTGATGAACGAGTGGCTTTATGCGACGCGGATCACCGTGGCGACGATGAGCGTCGGGCGCGCGCGCAGGGTGTTCGACCTGGGCCTACACTATGCTGCCGAGCGCAAGCAATTCGGTCAGGAGATAGGTAAGTTCCAGGGCGTCAGCTTTCAACTCGCTGATATGATTACGGAAATTGACGCTGCCGATTGGCTGACGCTGTCTGCTGCCTGGCGGTTGGATCAGGGGTTGCCCGCCAACCGGGAAATCGCCTCCGCCAAAGTCTATGCCAGCGAAATGCTCGCCCGCGTTACTGACACCACGCTGCAAATCTTCGGCGGTATGGGTTTGATGGATGACCTGCCGATCGAGCGGTTTTGGCGCGACGCTCGGGTCGAGCGAATCTGGGACGGCACCAGCGAAATCCAACGCCACATCATCGGGCGCGAGCTTTTGAGGCCGCTTGGCGCATGAGCCGGGATCTGTCGCGACTTCTGCATCCCAAGTCCATCGCCGTGTTTGGCGGCCAATGGGCGGAGAATGTGATCCGCCAGTGCAAAAAGATCGGATTTGGCGGCAGTATTTGGCCGGTGCATCCGACGCGCAAAGACTTTGCCGGGCAGCCCTGCTTTCGGTCGGTCGCCACGTTGCCGGACGCACCCGACGCGGCCTTCGTTGGCGTCAACAGACACGCCACGCTCGACGTTGTGGCCGAATTACGCGCCGCGGATTGCGGTGGAGCCATCAGTTTTGCCTCGGGATTCAAAGAGGCCGGTGGCGATGGGCTACAAGCTGAACTGGTCACCCGCGCCGGCGATATGCCGCTACTTGGCCCCAACTGTTATGGCCTGATCAATTGCTTGGATGGCGCCGTGATCTGGCCTGATCAGCACGGCTGCACCCGCGTCGATCGCGGGGTCGCAATCCTGTCCCAATCCTCCAACATTGGAATCACGTTGACGATGCAGCGCCGCGGCCTTCCGGTGGCTTATCTGGCGTGCGTGGGAAATGCTGCGCAGACCGGCTTGGCGGAGCTTGCCGACGCCATTCTTATGGATCCGCGCGTGACGGCATTGGGTGTCTTCATGGAAGGCGTGGGCGATGCGGTGGCATTTGCTGATGTTGTGACGCGGGCCCGCGCCGCCGGCAAAGGCGTCGTGGTCTTGAAGGCAGGTCAATCGGCGCTCGGGCAGGCCGCGGTGATGTCGCATACCGCGGCGCTTGCGGGCGAGGGCGTCGCGTCGTCGGCCTATCTGGCGCAAGTCGGTGCGGGAGAGGTTAAGACCATCCCAGAATTGATCGAGGCGCTGAAAGTTCTTCACACCCATGGTCCGCTCAATGCGCGTCGGTATGTCTCGGTTTCATGTTCAGGTGGCGAGGCGGGTCTTGTCGCTGATACCGCCGAGGGTTCCCGGCTCGATTTTCCGCCAGTACCCGAAGCGCAATCGAAGCAGTTGTCAGGCCTTCTTGGTCCACTGGTAACAATCTCTAACCCCCTTGACTATCATACGTTTATTTGGGGCGACGGCCCAAAGATGACCGATGTATTCGCCGCAGCGCTGGATGGATTTGATGCCGGTCTTTTTGTCATTGATCCGCCGCGGCCGGATATCTGCGACACAAGGGATTTTCATCCCGCATTTCTGGCGATTGAGGAAGCAGCTCGGCGCTCTGGCAAACCGGCGTTCGCGGTCGCGACGCTACCCGATACGATTGATGAAGACCTTGCAAACAGGTTTCAATCGAACGATGTCGTTTCGCTTTTGGGAGTGCCGGAGGCTTTGGCCGCGCTGCGTGCGGCGTCGGGCGAAACGCCACGATCCGATTGGGCGCCGTGGATAGCGCACGCGAGCGTAGCCGGTGTCCTGCTGACCGAGACTGCGAGCAAGCAAATCGTCGCTGAGACGGGAATTGCAGTGCCAAATTCGGTCGCCGCGATCGAAATTGGCGATTTGAACGCGGCCGGACTGGAACCTCCGTTCGCTTTGAAGGGGCTTGGTGTGGCGCATAAAAGCGATCTGGGCGCGGTCCGGCTGAATGTGACCGATCCCTGCGCTGAGCCCGAGATGCATGGTGTTACTGGTTATTTGCTTGAGGAAATGGTCGCTGACGCAGTTGCCGAAGTTCTGATCGGCGCGCGGCGCGATTCTGTCTACGGCGCCACGATGACGCTGGGGCTGGGAGGAGTTGAGACCGAGCTCCTCCGGGATACAGTGATGCTGATATTGCCGGTGACCGAGCAGGAGACAGAAGCGGCCCTGCGAGACCTACAACTTTGGCCGCTGTTGGCGGGCTACCGGGGGCGCGACAGTGCAGACGTGTCAGCGATCATCGACGTGGCGCAAAAAATCCAGCAAATGATGGCGTCCGACCCGGGCCTTATTGAGATCGAGATTAACCCGCTTATGGTGCGCAAAGCCGGCGCAGTGGCCGCTGACGTGCTGATCCGAAAGGACGTAAGATGATCGAAAGTCCCATCAAAACCCGACGTGACGGTGCCATCCTTGAGGTGGTTCTTGATCGTCCGAAGGCGAATGCCATTGATTTGGCGACTAGCCGATTGATGGGCGAGACGTTTCATGCGTTCCGCGATGACCCCGACCTGAGAGTTGCCATCCTGCGCGCCGCCGGCGACAAGTTTTTCTGTGCAGGATGGGATCTTAAGGCTGCAGCGGATGGCGATGCGGTAGACGGCGACTACGGCGTAGGCGGATTTGGCGGCCTCCAGGAGCTGCCGAACATGAACAAACCGGTGATTTGCGCCGTCAACGGCATCTGCTTTGGCGGTGGGTTCGAACTCGCACTGTCCTGCGATCTGATCGTGGCGTCCGAGAACGCGACCTTCGCGTGCCCTGAAATACGCTCAGGTACCGTTGCCGACGCCGCGTCGATTAGGCTGCCCAAGCGTATTCCCTATCATGTCGCGATGGACCTTTTGCTGACCGGGCGCAGGATGGAAGCCAGCGAGGCATTTCATTTGGGTCTTTTGCGCGACGTCGTGGCCCCCGAGGCGCTTGAAGACGCCGCATGGGAGCTCGCGCGTTTGATCGCGTCTGGTCCACCGCTGGTTTACGCGGCAATCAAGGAAGTTGTGCGGGACGCCGAGGACTCGAAGTTTCAGGATGCGCTGAACCGGATCACAAAACGGCAGCTGCCGACCATAGACACGCTTTATGCCTCGGAGGACCAACTGGAAGGCGCGAGGGCGTTTGCCGAAAAACGCGACCCGGTCTGGAAGGGGCGATAGGATCGTCGTGGGGAATTTTGAGGCAATCATTTTCGACAAAGACGGAACGCTGTTCAGCTTTCAGGACACTTGGACAGTTTGGGCGCGGGCCGTGCTGGGAGAACTAACCGAGACCGACGCAGAGATGCAAGCGGCAGCAACCGCAATCGGTTTTGATTTAGATGGCGGTGTCTTTCTCGCCAACAGCGTGGTGATTGCAGGGACAGCCGCGGACATCACCCAAGCACTGGAGCCAATTCTACCGCAACGGTCCGATATCCTTGAGGTACTGGATGAGATTGCGGTCACCACACCGCAAGCGCCCGTGCCCGAACTTCATGCGACATTGGATGCCTTGAGCAGGGATCATGTGCTTGGTCTGATGACCAACGATTCCGAAGTGCCTGCCCGCGCACATCTCGCGCAGGTCGGGATTGCGGACCGATTTTCGTTTGTCGCTGGATACGACAGCGGATTTGGCGCCAAACCCGATCCCGGACCGCTGCTCGCCTTTGCAGACGCCGTGGATATTGCGCCGCAGAAAACGCTCATGGTGGGCGACAGCCGTCACGATCTGCTCGCGGGCCGCGCCGCCGGGATGGGCACTATTGGTGTATTGACCGGAGTTGCAAGCGCCCAGGATCTTGGCGATTTGGCCGACGTTGTTCTTCCCGACATTCGTGGGATTTCTCCCTGGCTCGGAATACCCGCGATTTAGGGGCACGCTCCAAAAACGACAGAATTTGTCGCAGACGTTCCGGTTGCTGCCGGGAAATCCTCCAAGATTCAGCTGAACACCAGGGAGATTGATATGGCCGAGCAACGCGAGCGACGTCGTCGGGCGGGCGGGCGCGCCGGAAATACCCGCCGCACGTCGCGCGAGGTTATCCAGCAGTTGGACTGGACGGTACCGGTCAACACGGATCAGCCGACAGAGCCTCTGGATGAAGCTGGTGTTCAAGCGATTCACGACGGTGCGATGCGCATTCTCGAAGAGATTGGAATTGAGTTTCTGAACGAAGAAGCGCTGGATCTGTTCCGTCAGATTGGTGCGACAGTCGAAGGGACGAATGTGCGCCTGGGTCGCGATTTTGTCATGGAAATGGTCGCGAAAGCACCTTCCAAGTTCACGCTGACCCCCCGTAATCTCAAGCGCAAAATCACGATTGGCGGCCGAAGCATGGTATTTGGCAACGTGTCGTCGCCGCCGAATTATTTTGACCTGACAACCGGCAAAATGCCAGGGACGCGCGAACAGGCGCAATCGCTTTTGAAGCTGACGCAATACTTCAATTGCATTCACTTCGCGGGTGGATATCCGGTGGAACCGGTCGATATCCACGCCAGCGTCCGCCACCTGGACATGCTCTATGACAAGCTCACGCTGACCGACAAAGTCATGCATGCCTACTCGCTGGGCAAAGAGCGTGTTGAAGACGTTATGGAAATGGTGAAGATCGGCGGCGGGCTGAGCGAGGAAGAGTTTCAGGCAACGCCACGAATGTATACCAACATCAATTCGACATCGCCGCTGAAGCACGATCAGCCGATGATCGACGGATGTTTGCGTTTGGTGCGGCGCGGTCAGGCGGTCTTTGTTACGCCGTTCACGCTTGCCGGTGCCATGGCGCCGGTCACGATGTCGGGCGCCGTCGCGCAATCGATCGCCGAAGCGCTTGCCGCGATTGCGCTTTTCCAGTGGGTCGCACCCGGATGCAATTGTGTGCTGGGCACATTCACCTCGAACGTCGATATGAAATCTGGCGCGCCGGCTTTCGGCACACCGGAATATGTTCGGGCCACGCAGATGACCGGGCAAATGGCGCGATTCTATGGGCTTCCGCTCAGGTCGTCGGGGTCGTGCGCCGCAAATGTGCCCGATGGCCAAGCGATGTGGGAAACAACCGCATCGCTTTGGGCGGCGGTCCAGTCGCAAACTAACACCGTTTATCACGCCGCGGGATGGCTAGAGGGCGGGCTGATCGCCAGCCCGGAAAAGTTTGTGATGGATTGCGAGGTTTTGAATCAATTCATCCGCTACTTTGATCCCGCTATTACGGCGACAACGCCAGAGGACATTGCTGTCGATGCCATTGGCGAGGTTGGAGGTGCGGGGCACTTTTTTGGCATTCAGCACACCCAGGACCGGTATGAAACCGCGTTTTATCAGCCATTTTTGAGCGATTGGCGCAATTACGAGGGCTGGGAGATCGAAGGTGGCGTTTGGACCGCCGAGCGGGCACATCATCTTTTTAAAGAGATCGTGGCAAGTTTTGAGCCGCCGCCCCTGGACGAAGGTATCCGCGAAGAGCTCGCGGCATTCGTCGAGCGCCGCAAGGCCGAAGGTGGTGCGCCGACAGACTTTTGACCAAAGTTTCACGCGTGCGTGTTCGGAAATTCTTAAGTGGAGCTCCGTATTCTGACTGCAATCTGATGTGGAGTTGGAATGCACGGACTGGTTAACAGGGCGCTGCAGCGTTTCGTGGTTGATACGTATGGGGCAGATGCTTGGGCCCATGTCGCCGAGAAAGCGGCGATCGGTGTCAGCTCCTTTGAATCGATGCTGGTGTATGACGATTCCGTAACCGACGCGATGCTTGCGGCAAGCGTTCATGTTCTGGACAAGTCGCGGGAGGCGCTGCTTGAAGACCTCGGCAATTACCTTGTGGCACATCCGAACTGCGAGGTATTGCGGCGTTTGCTGCGTTTTGGCGGTGAATCATTCACCGAATTTCTCAGTTCACTGGACGATCTTCCGGAGCGGGCGCGGCTCGCTGTACCGGACCTGGAGTTCCCGGTCATTGCAGTGCTCGAGCAGGATCCGAACAACCACGAAGTCCTGATCTGGGTGAAATACCATGGTATTTGCCATGTTTTGGCAGGTGTGCTGCGTGGAATGGCTGACGATTATGGTGCCCTTGCGACGATTGAGCATCGGGGCGCTTTTCCAGGCGGGCAAAAACTTTCGGTTCATATCCACGATGTTGCCTTTACGAAGGGCCGCCAGTTCGACCTTGCGCCGTCCGGGGATTCGGAACCGTTGAACACGTCCAGGCAGCGGGCATGATCGAACTGAACGGCGCAACGCTTGCAGCGCTTATGCCAATGTATTTGATCCTCGACGATGCAGGAGTGATTCTGGACGCTGGCCCGACACTCGGGCGTGTCAGCGGATGCGATTTGTCGGGCCGACGTTTTTTTGACGTTTTTGACATACGCCGACCCCGGGAAATTTCGTCTATGCCGAGTCTGAGGAAAGCCGTCGCTGGAACACTACACATCCGGCTATCTACACCAAAACAAACGTTATTTCGCGCGGTTGGCGTCAACCTAGCTGGAGACGCGGGTGACTTGCTGCTGAACCTCTCGTTCGGAATTCACGTCTGCGAGGCCGTCGCACAGCACAACTTGACGATCAGTGATTTTGCCGCAACCGATCTGGCGGTCGAGATGCTGTATCTGCTTGAGGCGAAATCCGCTGCGATGGAAGAGTCGCGAAACTTAAACAAACGACTGGAGGCGGCCCGCCTTGCGGCCGAAGAAAGTTCGCTCACAGATGTGCTGACTGGTTTGCCCAATCGACGTGGCTTCGAAAAAGTCTTGGCCCATCTCGTGGAGCGGAATGCGCCGATTGCGCTGATTGCCATTGACCTGGACTACTTTAAGCGGGTCAACGACACCTACGGCCATGCCGCCGGAGACGCCGTGCTCAGCGAGGCAGCAAGCCGGTTTCGGACGATTTTGCGCGGCGAAGACGTCATCGCACGTACGGGAGGCGATGAATTTCTGGCGATCGTCGATGACACCGGAAATAGTACCGATCTCGTCGGGCTGGGGCAGCGCATGATCGATGCGGCCAAACGGCCAATCGAGTTCGAAGGTCATTCATTCGAAATATCGGCCAGTATCGGTATTGCGCACCAATTCGATCAGGGAAATTGCGATATTGACCTTTTGCTTCGGTGCGCAGACGAGGCGCTTTATGCGTCCAAAAGGGGTGGCCGCGGCCGCGTCATTTTCGCGACCGGCTCGCAAACCGACCCAAACTCGCTCGCGCGTCAAGCATAGAAGGGCCGATGTCCCGCCGACAATGAAAGAACTGAATAGTCGACCAGGCTCAATCTGAAATGGTATCCTGGCTCAACTCTTTTGGGAGCCCAGCATGACCGAGACCACGCCAGCCGTCGAATTGAACTCTGCGGAAGAAGCCGTCGACCTTCCCGAAATCGGCGACACGACGCAATACGACGCACTAATGAAAACAGTTCGAAACCGTGTGACCGTTCGGAAATTCGACACAAGTTATACAGTCCCCGATGCCCATTACGAACTGATATTGGAGGCCGCGCGACACGCGCCTTCGGGTGCAAATGCCCAGCCATGGCAATTCGTCGTTGTACGCGATCAGGACATCAAAGACCAGATCACCGACTATTTTGTCGCCGAGCAGCGGTTTCGCGCAAAAGCAAAAATGAAATTCCCGACGCCGGATTATCGGGGTCTCGCGACGGCACCGGGGTTTGTCATCGTGTGTTCAGATATGCGTTGGGTGAACGCCTTTCCGGTGTTCAATGACGGGTCCGAGGCCGACAGAATGTATCGCGAGAACGCCGAGCGGATATTGCTGCAATCGGTGGCAGCCGCGACTATGTCGGCGCATCTGGCCGCCGCAGCATTGGGGTACAACGTTTGGTGGGTCACCGCGATTGGCCAGGAAGACGCCCAAAAAGCGATGCGTCCGCTTCTGGATATCCCGGATGAAATATCGGTTTTGGATATATTACTGTTCGGGCCACCGGCGGCAAAACCCTACAAACGCTACCGCAAACCTCTGAATGAGATCGCGCATATGGACAAATACGATCGCGCGCATTTCCTCACCGACAAGGATATTCAGGAGTGGATTAAGACGCGGCGGCATCGGGTTATGTACAAGGACGCAAGCCGGATCGATTAACGGCCGATGGCTTTCTCAAGAATATTCGCTGACTGGTCCAGGTTCATTCCTGCCCAGGCGATATAACCGTCGGGTCTGACAAGAACGGCGCTCTGGCCATGCGCGCCCGCAACATTGTCCGGCACCTCGATGACCTCCAACGGGACCCGGCGTCTACCGGCGGCCCGGCGCAACGGCGCGGTGTCAAGATTGTTCACCAAGAGAGAAAACCCGGCGCCCAGACAATCTAGTGTGGTTCCGCCACCGAAGGGCTGCGGCGACAGATGATGCCCCGGACGGGCGGCAAAATCGTGCGTGCCTAGCGCCGACGGCATATTTTCTGCCGCCCCTACGACAATCGGCGAACCACCGTAATGCGGTGCAAACGTTTCGATTCCTTGCGCTTGGGAAGTTTGCGAACGCTCCGCCCATGCCGCTTCGAACCCGGGCCGGTCGATATTCGGATTGTGTGCGCGCACGAACGCGCGATCATCAGCGATGAAACGTTCGATGAAATCGCTCGCGGTGGAGGCAAAAACCGGGTGCCGTTCGGACGTATAGCTGTCGAGCAACGTTGCTCCGCCCCAACCTTGCAGCGTGGCGGCAATCTTCCAGCCCAGATTCCGGGCATCCTCGAAGCCGGTGTTGATGCCGTAGCCGCCATAGGGTGGGTGACTGTGGGCGGCGTCGCCGGCGATGAAAACGGATCCGGATTGATAGGTATCGGCCTGTGAAATTCTCAGATCCCAGAATCCGACATAACCCAATTCCAGTTCAAACTGGCGCCCAACCGCACGATGGATCAACGATTTGAAATCAAAGCTATCGCGGTTGGTATCGGGCGGGACCGGCGCATGAAAAAAGAACGACTTGCCCCAGTCGACCATACCGAAAAACTTCCAAAAACCATCCAGTTCCGGATCAAGGACGTTGTAAAACTGCTTGTCGGGAAAGCGGGAGAGCAGTTCGAAAAAGGCTGGCGATTCGAACACCACTAAGACCATCGTTCGGTCATGATCCCGCCGGGTTTCGGTGATGCCAGCGGCGTTTCGAACCAATGACCGACTGCCGTCACACCCAACCAGATAGCGACCTTCTAGCGTGCGGATCTGACCATCGCGGGAAATCTCCACGGCAGGTCCATTTGTGTCAATTTCGGTGGTTTGCCAGCCGATGAATAGTTCGACTGCGTCGAGCGCGGAGGCGCGATCTCGCAGCACCCTCTCGGTCGCATATTGAGGAAGCCTCTCGTTCTCGGCGCCGTAGTATTGGCCAACTGCGGCGCGCTTGAACCAGTCATAGTGATATCCGCTCATAAGCGTTCCATACGCGGTGAGACCTCCAAGTCCAACGCCGCGCGGGATCGTTTTGGCAGCGCGAATTTGGCCTTCCACACCCCATGCCGCCATGTGCTCCATCGTTCGTTGAGTGAGGTTCTGACCTTTCGGAATCAGAGGCGGCGTTTCGTTCCGTTCGACCACTGCCGTGCGAACGCCGCGCTGGCCCAATTCTATGGCCAATCCCATCCCGACAGGGCCTCCGCCGCTGATGACGACGTCATACATGAGTGTCCCCTCGACTTGACAGAGGTTGTGCCAAGCCCGCATCGATAAGATATATGCCGGGAATTGACTTATTTTCTGCCAGCGTAATTCTGATTGCGCTTGCATTGGGCGGCACAATCAAAGGCGCAACTGGCGCAGGTGCGCCGGTGGTTGCGGTGCCGGTGATCGCGGCATTTTTCGATGTGCGTATTGCCGTAATCATCATGGCCACACCCAACTGTCTGACGAATATTCGGCAGCTTAGACAATATTGGGCACATCGAATGCACGACGGGTTCGATATCCGTTTCGCGGTGAGCGGCGCGGCGGGGGCCATTATTGGCACGATTTTTCTGGCGACGCTTCCGGTCCGGGTTCTGACACTTGGGGTGGCGTTGACGGTAACCGCGTACATTTTGGTGCGTGTCCTGCACCGTGATTTCCGCATATCCCATTCGCGAGCCTGGCGATTGGCTTTTCCGGCGGGAATGGCCGCTGGCACGTTGCAAGGTGCGGCCGGAATCTCGGCCCCGGTTTCAGTCAGTTTCTTGAATGCGATGCGACTGGAGCGCCCGACATTCATTGCGACGATTTCGGCGTTTTTTATTGCGATGTCGTTTGTCCAATTGCCGACGCTTGCGGTGACAGGGCTAATGACGCTGGAATTATTTGCGTATAGCCTTTTGGCAGTCATTCCGATCCTGGCTTTCATGCCGGTTGGTGCGTGGCTTGCAAACAAATTGTCGGCCAAAGGTTTTGACCGATTGGTGCTGATTATGTTGGCAATGCTGGCCATCCGGCTGCTCTATGTCGCCTTGATTTAGACTCGAGTGACCTTCAACCGGGTTTTCAAATCGGTTCGGCAAAACGCGTGAAGAAAACACGTCTGTTCCGAGACATCCAGCATATCGCGTGCAACTTCGTCGGCTTCGTTGGTCACTAGGTGAACATGGGTTTCAACGGGATCGGCCTCACCGGCCTTGCCGGTGCCGCCCGACGCACCGCCGAACGAGAAATGCGTGTCCTGAACGATCGAATAATGCGGCAAATCGAGCGCTTCCATCGACGCCATTCGCCCAAACTGGGTCATAAAACAAAATCCGATTCCCGCGGAGATGAAACTGATCGCGTCCGGGGCGCGTCCTTGACCACCCGCGCCCGGCGCCTCCTCGCTGAGAAATCGAAATATCGAACCGTGTGGGCTGTAAAGATGTTGTTCGATCTCTTTGATGCCATCGTCGCGCATTGTGCAGATGGCCGCTGGGTTCAGTGTCCGATCCTGTTCGTCTGTTAGGCTGGATGCCGCCGCCTTTGTCCCTTTCGCGACCGCCTTTTCCGGCGAAGGTCCCAGCCGTTCGATCAGTGTCAGATCTGTATCCGATACTTGCGGCGCGGCGCCCGAGGGGTCCGCAACCACAGCCGCGTCAAGCGGGGCTGCGTTTTTCGTTTCCAGCGCTTGGCCGTTCTTTGTCAACGTGAATAGGCTGGTAAGTTTGCCGCGCATCAACCCGTTCAGGGGCGACGCGTGCACAGCATTCATCAAAAGCTCGTTCAGCGCCGCGTCGTCGAGATCGCAGTCGACCTGGACCTCCAAATCTACAGGCAGGGCACCGCCGGTCATGGTGCGTTTCCGCATCGAGCCTTTCATCGTGTAATAATTGTTTTGGATGAGTTTGAGCTTTTTTAGCGTGACATTTTTCTGGCGCGCCATCGCTGTTATTTCGTTCATGTAGCTCGCGATCATTCCGGTTGTGAGAAAAGCGAGCGGGCAGGGTGCCGCGTCGTGGCCGGACAGATATTTGCCTTCGTCTGAAACCAGCCGCCACATCAGACCAGACCGGGCCGAGATCACCAACGCCTCTTTCTGGAACCCGGAGAGGGACCGAACAAAGGTTCGTACCGCGTCGCCACGACGGATCTGCGGCTCTGCAAGGCCGGTTTCAGTTGGGTTTGCGACCAAATAAAACGGCGAAGTGCCGGCGGCAGCGATGACGTTTTCTCCGAGAATCATAGGCGCACTCCGATTTTTAGGGCATCAGCCAAACATCGTGTTGGGTAGCAACAGCGCGATGGACGGGAACACCAGAACCACGACCATTGCAGCCAGCATGGCAAACCAAAACGGCCAGATGCCACGAAAGATGGTATTGAGGGGCACGCCCGGGGCAATGCCCTTGACAACGAAGACGTTGACGCCGACCGGCGGCGAGATCAGCCCCATTTCAAGCGCGATAACCATCAAAACGCCAAACCAGACCATATTGATGCCAAGGGGTTCGATGACCGGCTGCACCAGCGGCACGGTCAAAACCAAAATGGCGAAGCCGTCCATGAACATGCCGAGAATGATGAAAAGGAGAAGAAACGCAACCACCACCTGCGTGCCAGACAATCCAAGGCCTTCGACCCAAAGCGACAATGCATAGGTGATGCCGGTAAATCCGATGAAGGTCTTGAAGACGAAGGCGCCGAACAGGATCATAAAAACGGTACCGGATGACGACAAGGTGCTTGCCGTTGCTTCGACGATGTTGGGACCCGTCAGCTTGCCCCGAATTGCGGTGACAATCAGCGCCAGGAAGGCGCCGATACCGGCGGCTTCGACCGCAGAAAATACGCCCGAATAAATCCCACCGATGGTGACGACAATGATGCCGGTGATCCAGGCTGCACGACCCATCGCAGTCCATCGCTCGGACATCGGATATGGCTCGGACTCGATTGGGGCCTTCTTTGGGTCACGGGCGACGACAATCCAGATAGCGATGATGAAAAGCGCCGTCAGCAACAGTCCGGGAATGACGCCTGCCATGAACAAACGCCCGATGCTTTCTTCGGTCAGGATTGCGTAGATGACAAATCCTGCAGACGGCGGGATCAGGATGCCCAGAGTGCCGCCGGCGGCGATCGCGCCGGTCGCAAGGCCATTGTCATAGTTGTATCGCTGCATTTCCGGCAACGAAACGCGACCCATCGTCAGCGCGGCGGCCAGCGATGACCCCGACAATGCCGAGAATCCCGCGCAACCCAGAACAGTCGCCGACGCCAGCCCGCCTTTCAGGTGTCCAAGCCAGGCGTGCGCGGCGTCGTAAAGATCGCGACTCATTCCGGAAACGCCCGCCAGGTTTCCCATCAATACGAATAGCGGAATGATCGTCAGCGGATAATTTGAGGCTTCGTTGTAAATCTCACCGGCCAGCTTTGGGATCGCCGCCTGCGGCCGGATTACCCAGATGCCAACGGTTCCCACTAACATCATCGAGACGCCAACGGGCATCCGAATGAACAGCAAAGTAAAAAGCGCGCCAAACCCCAGAAGCGCGATCGTCGAACCGTCCATCAATCCACGATCTCGTGTGGATCATCACCCGTGAAATGCCACAGACCGATCAAAAACTGCACCAAAACGTGCAACGTATAGACCGCAAGCGAGACGCCAAGGAAATAGTAGAACGGCCAATGCTCGATGGAGAAGTTATTGGTAATGCAGGCTTTTTCGATCCCACATGCCTTTGCAAACAGGGCGTAAGTTGCCAGTCCAGCAATGGCCACGGTCAAGGCCCGCATAATCGCGTCGGTCCATCGCGTTATCCGTCGATCAGCGACATATGTGATGACGTTCACGCTGACATGCGCGTTTTTGCGCGCGCCGTAGGCGACCGCCGCGCCGGCGACAAAGGTCAGCGTCACAACCGAAAGATCACTGACGCCAAAGATCGGATCATTCAGACCATATCGCCAAACGACGGCAATTATGGTGATCCCAACGAGTGCGAAAACGCCCAGGCCGCCCAAAACCGCAAGCAGCCCGGCCAAATGGCCAAGCTGCTTGTCGGCCCAGACCAAGGCCTTCGGTGTTTCGGTGGCCAAGAGCTACTCGCCCTTCATGATCGCGACAATCTCGCTAACTGTCATGTCACCTGCCGACGAAGCCAGCGTGGCCGCGACGGTTGGTTCCAGCTTCGCGTTCCAGCGTGCCTTTTCCTCGTCAGACAGTTCGATCATTTCAACACCAGATTCGGCCGCCAGTTTCAGCCCGCCGGCGGCGGCCTTGTCATAGAATATACCGCCAGCTAGCGACAGGGATTCCTCTGATGCCGCAGCAACCCAGCCTTTTTCCTCGTCGCTCAGCGCGTCGTAAACGTCCTGGTTCATCAGCAACACGAAGGCCGATCCGGACCCGGGGAACCACGTGGTGATATAATTGCCGGGTTCATGCAGCTTGAACGAGCGGATCGCCGATGGCCCAATGGCAATCGCGTCGATCACCCCGTTGGCAAGGTTCTGGTTGATCACGTTCACGGGCTGGGCGACGGCCGATGCGCCAAGCGCCTCGACAAAGGGCACGTCCTGTTTCGACGTCACCCTGATTTTCATGCCCTGTAGATCTTCGAGCGTGCGAACCGGTTTGTCCTTCGTGATAAGGACCGGTGGCGCGTTGGCCCAGATTGCCAGCAGTTTGGCGTTATATTCCTTTTCCAACACGCCGCGGGCCCGCAACAACGCTTCGGTGCAGTTTGACGAGCTGCTGCAAACATCTGGCAGCGTGATGACGTTGGTCATCGGAAACACGTCGCCGGTGTATCCGGGCAGAGTAAACACAACATCCGCCACACCATCCAAGAGAATGGCGTATTGTTTTGGTGGCACGGAATTCAGCGCGCCGCCCGGAAATTGTTTAACGGTCAACGACCCGCCGGATAATTCGGCCAATTTCTCGGCGAATGGCGTGAAAACAGCTTTGTTCATCGGGTGTTTCGGCCCCATGAAATAAGCGAGACTCAGTTCTTGCGCGGCGGCGGCGGTGCCAATTGCAATTCCGGCGGCGGCCGCAACGGTCATGAGTAGTTTCATTAGTTCCTCCCTTTTATTTCTCTCAGCAGATGGTTTCCGGTGGCCCGCTGATGGAATGGTATCCTTGGAATTGTATGACGCCTTCATACCCCAGATTTCGCCCAATACCGGAGTTTTTGAAGCCGCCGAATGGGCCGCGGCTGTCCTGGGCCGCCGGGCCATGGGCGTTAAGATACGTGTAACCGGCCTCAAGCCGACGGGCGAGCGCCACCGCGTGATCCCAATCCTTGGTCCAGACCGATGAACATAGCCCGAACCGGCTGTCGTTTGCCGCCGCGATGGCATCGACTTCGGCGTCAAATGGCAGAATGGGCAGGGCAGGTCCGAATTGTTCTTCCTTGACGATATCCAGGTCGGGGTCCGGATCAAATACCAGCGTCGGGCGTTGGAAATAGCCATTGGCATAAAGCTCTTCGTCCGGCACTTGTCCCAATTCGTGAACATCGGCGCCGGCCAGCTTCGCTTGTTCGATAATGCCGGTGATTGTCTTGTGTTGCTTGACGTTGTTCACCGGCCCCATGTTTGTTTCATCCAACAGGCCGTCACCCACAACCATGCGGTTGCATGTCTGCGTCAGGCCATCGACGACCTCATCGTAACGGGATCGGTGAACATAGAGCCGTTTCAGCGCCATGCAAATCTGCCCCGACGACATAAAGGCACCCATATACATCCGCATGAACGCACCCGGATCCAGTTCAGCGTCTTCACACACAATTGCGGCGTCGTTGCCGCCAAGTTCCAGCGTCACCGGCGTGATGTTGTCAGCGGCTATTTTCATCACGTGCCGCCCGACATCGACCGAACCGGTGAAATTGACGAACCGCACCAGCGGGTGCGTGACCAGCGGATCACCGATCTCGGACGCAGAACCGGTGATGATGTTAACCACGCCTGGCGGCAGAAGTTCGGCGATGCGCCGAAGCGTTAGCGACGGGGCAAGTGCCGAATTGTGGCTGGGTTTCACGACAACCGTATTCCCGGCCATCAGGGCTTGCGGTAGCTTGGCGCCAAGAATTGAGAGCGGCCAGTTCCAGGGCACAATTAATGCCGCGACGCCGCGTGGCTGGCGAGTGATGATGGTATCGAACGGCGGGCCGGGCAGCATTTCGTCCGCGGCGAGCCTGTCGGCATAGGAGGCAGTCAGAAGGAACCGGTCGCCCAGACGGGACATCTCGAGCAGCGTTTCCTTGATGATTTTGCCATGTTCCCGGCAAAACAACCGTGAACGATAAGCAACATCGGCTTCATCGGCGACAAGTTCCTCGGCGATTTTAATCAGGTAACCTGCGCGCTCGGAATAACTGAGCGCTGACCAAGCCGGAAACGCCGCATCGGCAGCGCGCGCAGCGGCATCAACATCGGTTGCATCCGCAGCTGCGGCGTGTCCGACAAGTTCATCCGGGCGCGCCGGATTGTGAATGTCGTAGGACCGGTTTTGCCGCGCAGGACGTGCCACTCCATCGATGTAAAGACCGGTGGTGACCGGTTCGTCGGACGTGTGAATATTCACGCGTCGCCCCTCCCGTTGCGATGCCAATTCAGCAGGCCATCGAATCGCATATTAAGCGAGAAAGCGAATGCAATCGACGTTTGGGCCGCGCTCGCATAGTTTGCGGCGAACCAACTAGGATGAAATGGCGGTGCTCAATTAGGTCGACGGATCGCGATTTTGTGCGTGAACCGGCGGAGAGAGGCACCAACATGGAGGAGCGCCACAATGGCCGACACTCAACAGCACTGGATCGCAGGTGGCTGGAGCGCCGGCGGGCCTGAAGCGAAGACGGTGGCGGCCTATAGCGGCGAAGATCACGGTCGTTTTCTGATGGGCGGAGCTGTTGAAGCCGAGGCGGCAATTGCCGCCGCACGGCACGTTTTCGACCGTTCGAGTTGGGCGCATAAACCAAGGCTGCGCGCGCAGGTTCTACTAGAGTTGGCAGAGGCAATCGAGGCGAGAAAGGACGAAATTGCCCACCATATTGCGATCGAAAATGGAAAGGTGCTGTCGCACTGCGTTCACGAAACAAACGCTGCCATCAGCGAGGCTCGGTACTACGCGGGCCTGGCGCGCGCGATTTTCGGGCGCGTGACCGAGGTCGACGAGGGCAAGCAATCAATTTTTGCGCATGAGCCTGTTGGCGTTGCCGCGATTGTCGTGCCCTGGAATGCGCCCTCGACCCTATTGATCCGGTCGCTCGGCCCCGCCCTGGCCGCTGGCTGCACCGTAGTGATCAAAGGCGCGCACCAGACCAGCAGCGTAAACGGGATATACGCCGAATGCCTGGCTTCCTGTCCATCACTTCCCGATGGCGTGGTGAATATGGTGCATGGCGATCTTGAAGTCTCGGAGACGCTTTGCACCCATCTCGATGTCGATGTGATCAGCTTCACGGGATCGTCAGCGACAGGAAAGGCGATTATGGCCGGTGCGGCGCCGACCCTGAAGCGCCTGTCGCTCGAGCTTGGCGGTAAGGCGCCCGCCATCGTCTTTGCGGACGCTGACATCGACAACTCGGTTCGCGAAGTGGTGAACGGTCTCATTCCGCACTGCGGGCAGATGTGTACCGCGATCGGGCGCGTTCTGGTCGCTGACGATGCCTGGGACGAATTTGTGCCAAAGCTGGTCGACGCCGCCAAGGCCGTCACGGTTGGCGACCCAATGGATGCATCGGTGCGCATGGGGCCGCTTTTGGATCCGCCAAGTGCGGAGCGCTACGCTCAGAACGCCGCCTCGGCGGCGCAGGCCGGCGACACGCTGTTGCCGGCGCAGGTGGTGACGGGGAACCCGCGGGAGAATGTCGTGCTACCGGCGCTTTATGCAATCGAAGACACTTCGCACCGGTTGGTACAGGAAGAACTCTTCGCGCCGATTGGAATTGTCGAACAATTTGTCTCGGAAGAGGACGCCGTTGTTCGGGCGAATTCAACACGATACGGGCTGGCGGCCAGCGTTCACACCCGCGATGATGCCCGTGCCCGGCGTGTAGCACGGGCACTAAAGTCGGGCACCGTCTGGATCAATTGCCACAACCGGCTGTTTGCGGAGGCCGAAACCGGCGGCTATCGCGAAAGCGGCATTGGGCGGCTACACGGGTTGGAAGGGCTTTCGGATTTCATGGAAACCAAACACATCTATGCCGAGTTCGGGCGGCTCCCCACTGGATGACGAGGCGCTTGGATAACAAGGTTTGTCTTGTCACAGGTGGGGCAAAGGGTCTCGGCCGCGCCTTCGCCGCGGCCCTTGCCGGTGAAGGCGCCAAGGTCTCAATTGCTGATATCGCCGACGGTCGTGGCGCGGCGGCCGAAATCGGTGGCGTCTATCTGGAAACCGATGTCGCCGATCCCGCGAGCGTCCGGCGCGCGGCCACCGAAACCGAGCGCCTGCTTGGCTCGGTTGATGTGCTGGTGAACAACGCCGCGGTGTATGCAACGCTGGAAATGCAGTCATACAAGGATATCCCGACGGAACTTTGGGATCAGGTCATGGCCGTCAATGTTCGCGGGTCGTTCAATATGGTGCAGGCTGTGGCACCGGGGATGGAGGCAAGAGGGCAGGGTAAGATCATCAACATCACCTCGGGGACGGTCTACAAAGGCCTGCCGAACATGCTGCATTACATCACGTCAAAAGGTGCAGTGACCGCAATGACGCGGGCTTTGTCGCGGGAACTCGGCGATAGCGGTATCTGCGTGAACTCGCTGGCGCCCGGTCTGACGCTGTCGGACAGCATTCTGGAAAACGCGGACCATATCGAGCAGACAAGCGCGCGAGTGATTGCGAGCCGCGCTCTGAAGCGCGATGCCCATCCCAAAGATCTACTCGGCGCTTTGGTTTTCTTGGCGTCGTCGGACAGCGATTTTGTGACAGGCCAGACACTTGTGGTCGACGGCGGGTCGGTGAATACGTGACGGGCGGCAAGGGGTCAGGTTGTGCTAGCCTAGAAGAAGCTAAGCGACAGCAATGCCGACCTCAGAATGCCTGCCGTGTCTGAGGCTCCTTATCCGCCGGGTTCCACAGCTTTCCGGTAGACGTGCCATGACGCGTGACCCAGCGCCGGGAACACTAGGATCACCCCCAGAAAAAGCGGAAGCATAGCGACGACCATAGAAACCCCGACCAGGATCCCCCAGAAGAGCATCGCACCTCGGTTCTCGACGGTTGCTTTGAAGCTGGTGATCATCGCGGTAACGACGTCGATGTCTCGATCAAGCAAAAGTGGCACGCCAACGACCGAGACCGAGAACAACAAGGCGGCCAAAGCGCCACCGACAACGCTGCCAATGATCAGCATCGCCAAGCCTGGCACCGTGAGGAAGATTTCGAAAGACGTCATCACATTGGTCATCGAGGCCGTGCCGAACGACACAGCAAATATCACCCGCGCCAGCACGATCCACGCCAGGAATGCGAATACCGTGAAGACTGCGAACAAAGGCATCTGCGAGTTCTTTTGCCGGAACCCGGCCAGCAAGATCGGCCCCCAGGCAAGTTGCTCGCCGGCTTCGAGCCTGCGCGACACTTCGTAAAGCCCGACGGCCGCAAACGGCCCAATTAACGGAAAGGCCGCGGCCAAGGGAAAGATCCAAAGCCCCGCTTCTCCCTGATAAAGCGCCCATACAATTGCAATTCCCGCCAGCGAGAACACGGCACCAAAAAATATCCCGTAGATCGGCGCGCGCTGAAAATCTGTCAGACCGGCCTGCAACGCAGATCGAATGTCCGCTTGGGTGATTGATTTCACGGTGGGAAGCGACGGTGATACAGTCGTGTCGGCCATTGCCCACTCCTCCTGTTTTATTAGCCCGATGATGCCGCGAGTCCCCAAATGTGGCAAGTGCGCCGGCATTTCGGTCGATGATTCTAGTCAGTATTTGTTTGTTGTATTATGCGCCCATTTCGATGGGCGGCGAGCAACACATTGTCGCACTCTCCGGACAGATTGAAACAGAATAATCGCCTTGGGCTCATAGCTTTCATCAGAGGCACTTCCTGAGCTCTTCTGTCCCGACTTAGGCGCCCATGCGTTTTCTACGCTCTCTGATGCGGATATCGGCCTCTGCGGTTCCGTCGTGAAATGAGCCGAAAAACTTGTCCCAGGGCGCCTCCAGCGAGCCATAGTTGCACTCGAAATATCTGTGATGCATCTGATGGTGAAACGTCCCGAGACGAAGCCGGTTTTTGTCCTTCATCACCATGCCCTCAAAGCCGCAATGCGTCGTCGCGGCCGTGAGCGTGAGATACTGCATCAAAAACATGATGTGGATCGGATGCGCAGGGACGACAAAGAATATCAGCACCGCGCCAAGGTAGATGACGTGTTCAACCGGATGCATCGACAACCCGGACCACGGTCCGACGTTGGTGTTTCGGTGATGCAGCGAATGGACGTATTTGTAGAGCACGCGCACATGCAGCAGCCGGTGAATCCAGTAGAAATAAAAGCTTTCCCAGATAGGGATAAGCAGGAAGAGCGCGATGTACCACAGCAGGTTTTCGGGCCAGATCAGAGTCGGCGCAAAACCGTTGGCCATCGCCCAAAACATCAGAGTTTCATAGCCGGTCCAGACCGTCACGCCGCTGGCCAGTGTCCAGAACATATTGTCGCGAACCTGGCCGCCAAATGTGAACTGCTTGCCGTTTTTCATCAGTGGCCGCGGATCGTATTTCAGCCGCTGTCCCTGCGCGGTGAAGGTGTAGAACCAAAGGTGCAGACCACCGGCGACCAAAAGCATGAGTGCAAAGTTGCGCGCATAAAGACCGATGATCCATCCCGCGGCGAACGTCGTCATCTCATCAAGCGGCGGCTGAAACCAATGAAATGACAGGAACACGATCCCCAGAAGGATTATTCGTTCGGATATGAGATACCAGGAATTCCAAAGCCAACTCAGCATGGTGCCGGGCCGAAGCGGCCAGGAAAAGAACGGCGAGACTTCTAGCGGCACGTCCGGCACGTGGTTCCATCCTTTGATTGGATGATCGGCCATGTCCGCTCCTCTCCATGAACCAGTCGCCGCAAATTGCCGTAATTGGCCAGTTATGCAAAGGGCAAACGGCCACGGCTGGCATAGACGATGCTGGACCGACAACATATGACTCTCGTGCGTTCGTTTTCCGGAGGCCGCATGAAGATCACAAATGTCAAAAGCCATGTTCTCGAATACGATCTGCCGGATGAGCTCGGGTATTCGCAGCAATATTATGCAAAGCGCACCGCGCATCTTGTCGAAATCGAGACTGACGAGGGCATCACCGGATGGGGCGAGTGCTTTGGCGCAGGCAACGTAGCGATTGCCAACAAATGCATCGTTGAGCGGGTGATCCAGCCGATGATCCTTGGCGATGACCCGATGGATCGCGATGTGATCTGGCACAAGGTCTATAATCTTCTGCGCGATCATGGGCAAAAAGGCATGCCTATGCAGGCGCTTTCGGGTGTAGACATCGCGCTTTGGGATATTGCCGGCAAAGTCGCCGGGCTACCCTTGCACAAGCTGATCGGCGGCGCACACCGCAGCGAAGTCAAAGCCTATGGCTATGGCATGATGCTGAAACGCGAAAGCCTCGCCGATCACATCACGCGCTTTGCCGACGAAGCGTCAGCGATCAAGGACATGGGATTCGCTGCGACAAAAATGAAAGTGGGTCTTGGTCCGAGAAAAGACATTCAACTTTGCGAAGCGGTCCGCAAAAGCGTCGGCGACGACTATCCGTTCATGGTGGATGCCAACCACTGTTACACAACATCCGATGCCTTTTACGTCGGACGAGCACTGGAGGAACTGAAATCCTATTGGTTCGAAGAGCCTGTGGCACCGGAGGATCTGGACGGCTACCGCGAGCTGCGACGCGGGCTTTCGATCAACATCTCTGGCGGCGAGGCGGAGTTCAATCGTTGGGGTTGGCGTCAAATCCTGGAAAACCGCGGTTTGGACATCGCGCAGCCCGAAGTCTGTGCTTTGGGGGGAGTCTCAGAATACTTGCGCGTTCTCGCCCTCTGTCACGCCCATTTTACCCCAGTCATCAATCACGTTTGGGGCTCGGCCATTTCGGTGGCCACCAACCTGCACCTTCTGGCGGCGATGCCAACACTGCCTGGCGGCCTTTTCCCCTGGCAGCCACTGCTTGAGTTCGACACCACGGACAACAAGTTCCGCGACGAGCTTTTGGCCGAACCGTTGGACATTCAAGGTCAGGTGAAAGCCAACGACGGGATGGTGAATGTGCCCATGGGCCCGGGATTGGGCGTAGAACCAGATCGGGATTTCATTCGCAAATTCGAAATCGAATAGTCTCGGCTGGCATTTACCAGGAATTCCCCAAGAAATCCTCAGATATCCTTCAAGCTTCGCGGGTGCGGGCGATCTAATGTCTCACCATCGAAACTTGCACTGAAGACATGCACACATCAAAGGACAGATACGATGAACCACAACTATCCAAACACCAAAGTTCCCGCCTCCATCCACTATTTGCGCCTCGTCGCTCCCAAAAATATGGGTAACCTCGATTGGTGGAATGAAAGGATGGGGAAATAGCCGACCGATTGCTTCCACATTTGGCCAAAGCCAATCCAACTTGGATTACGGAAAATTACGAAGTACGGCTAGGTCGCCAAACATTTAGCGGGCATGGCGTCGCAGCCCAACGCCATGCCACAACAACGGCTCTACTTGGCTCCTTCTTGAAAGAAATGTAACGGGAACATCGCCCCCAGGAATCGAAAGACGATCCGCTTTGCAGTCTCTCGATTAAACGATCGGGGGTGGAGTAGGTAATCCGTCCACATGCCTTCCAATATGGCCAGAGTTCCGTGAGTGGCGTCGCGCGCTAGAGTATTCGGGTCGGTGGTTTGGACTGATGAAGAAATCTCCTGAAATGCCGAGTGAACAAAGCCGCGCAGTCTGTCGTTCCTGGTATCTGAGAACTGACCGATGCCGGCCCGGTCCCGCGACTCGCCGCGAAACGCATTCCAAATGCGGACTGAGCGCTCATTCAGGACTGCCTCGCTCAGGTCATTGCGAATTACGGCCGCTATCCGTTCCTGCGGCGGGATATCGGCTCGCGAAAAGGCGCTTTCAAGGCTTTCGAAATAGGCTTCGCTGGAGTGTCGAGCGGCCTCTTCAAGAAGCCTTTCTTTGCCGCCGAAATGCAAATGAACCATGCCACGAGGCAGTCCCGCGCGTGCCACAATGGTGCTGACCGATGTCCCGGAAGATCCTTCTTCGGCGATCGCGTCCAGTGTCGCCTCGATCGGCAACGCATGGTTCTTTTCACGTCCTGCCTGGCGCTTTGGATGGCCTTGTAAGACAGCGGCATTAGGCATCTGGTCATAATTCCACGTCGATTGGACTGCATTGGCGGGACTACAAAGTCAAAATGGTTGACTCAGGATGGCGACAACCGCCATCTGAAATGGACAATCGTCCATTTTGCAAATGGACGAAGCATATAACGCAAGAGGTGGCCAACCAGTGGCAGGGGGCGCAAGGTCTGAGGCTGTAAAAGGCGCATTCCTGGCTGGCCCGGCAACGACCTATGTCGGCCTACTGGTTGCAATGCCATTGGGCATTCTTGTTTTTGGACCCAAACTTTCGCCGCCACAAGCAAACGGATTTAGTGACCGTGACGAGCGCAAATAAATACGCACGGCTGTTTGAGCCTGTGAAAATTGGGCCGGTGACGGCGCGCAACCGGTTTTATCAGGTGCCCCATTGCAACGGCATGGGCCATTTGCGGCCCAAAGGTGAGGCGGCGATGCGCGGTGTCAAAGCCGAAGGCGGCTGGGCGGTCGTCAGCAATCAGGAAACCGAGATACATCCAACATCTGACCTGTCGCCATATGCGGAAGGGCGGCTCTGGGACGAGCGCGATATCCCCGCCTTGCGGTTGATGACAGAAGCGGTCCACGCATACGGCTCGCTCGCCGCTGTGGAGCTAGTGCATAACGGCAACCACGCCTTGAACCTTGTGACGCGCGCGCCATTGCTGGCACCTTCCGATATGTCGATGGATCATGTTCAGCCCAGGCAAGCGCGCGCGATGGACAAGACCGATATCCGCAATTTCCGCCGCTGGCACCGCGAGGCTGCCGTGCGGGCACGGGACGCCGGTTTTGACATCGTTTATGTTTATGCAGGTCACCATATGACCCTGACGCAGCATTTCCTGCTGCCGCAGATGAATGATCGCACAGACGAATACGGCGGGTCGCTCGAGAACCGCGTCCGCTTGATGCGTGAGATTCTGGAAGAAACTCACGACGCGGTGGGACAAACCTGCGCAGTCGCTATGCGATTTGCGGTTGACGAGATGATGGGTGAAGATGGCATGCAATCGGCCGAAGAAGGTCGCGCAGTAATTGAGATGCTAGCCGAACTGCCCGATCTATGGGACGTCAACGTTTCTGACTGGTCCAATGATTCCGCCACCACGCGGTTTCAGCCGGAGGACGGCTATCAGACGCCGTATATATCGTTTGTCAAAGACCTGACGAGCAAGCCCGTGGTTGCCGTCGGACGGCTGACCTCGCCAGACCTGATGCTCTCGATGGTTGAGAAAGGGATCGTGGACTTTATCGGTGCGGCGCGGCCTTCGATCGCCGATCCCTTCCTGCCCAGGAAGATCGAAGAGGGTCGGATAGAAGACATTCGCGAGTGCATTGGCTGCAACATCTGCGTCGCAGCCGACAATCTGGGTGTACCGATCCGCTGCACACAAAATCCGACCATGGGCGAAGAGTGGCGGCGCGGGTGGCACCCTGAAGTGATCGCGGCAAAGGAAAACGAAAGCAGTGCTCTGGTCGTTGGGGCGGGTCCGGCCGGGCTCGAATGCGCGATGCAATTGGCGCGGCGCGGATATGATGTCACCTTGGCAGAGGCGACGGAAACGCTTGGCGGGCGGGTGACCCGCGAGGCGGCGCTTCAGGGTCTTTCGGCTTGGCGCCGCGTGGCCGACAATCGGGTCTATGAATTGCGGCTGAGCGCGAATGTGTCAATTTACATTGAGAGCGCAATGGATGCAGCCCAAGTCGCGGAATTGGGTATCCGCAACGTCTTTGTTGCAACAGGCGCACGATGGCGGCGCGACGGGATTGGCCGGTCAAGTCATGCGGCATTGCCGATCGATGAGGGCGCAACCGTTCTGACACCTGACGACATCATGTCCGGAAATCTGCCGCCTGACGGCCGCGTGCTGATCTACGATGACGACCAAATTTATCTGGCCGGCGCCTTAGCGCACGAGCTTGCGACAAAAGGCTACGACGTCAGCTTTGTAACCCCGGCGTCTGTGGTCTCGCCTTGGACAGAAAACACGTTGGAACAGGCGCGCATTCAAGCCACGTTGCTGAATCTCGGTGTTGAAATTCACACCGATCGTCGCCTTGTCGGCACTGGAAAAACGAATTGCGAGGCCGCCTGTGTCTTCACCAATCGACGAGATCATCTGGATTGCGATGCGACGGTATTGGTGACCGGGCGAACCCGTCAATCCAGCCTCTACGATCACCTGAAGACCAATCCATTTGAGGGACTTAAGACGCTCGAGCTGATCGGCGATGCGGCCTCGCCTGGATTGATCGCGGACGCGGTTTATAGCGGCCACATGGCCGCCCGCAACGTCGAAGCGAGTGCCGCTGAAATTGCGCGCCAGGAATTTGCCCGTGAACTCATTGATCTTTCGTCTTAGGGGCCGCTGAGATGCCCACAGACACCCCTTCGGGACTCTAGGCTCTGATCGAAAGCTGGCAAAAGAACTCTTTTGCTGGCAAGGCTCGCTGGCTTGGCCCAAGCGGAAGAACGCGACAAGCTGTAAAGCTTCCTCGTCAAACCTCGCGGCGCCCGGTCGGATAAAGAGATCGACTGGGTGCTGAATAGGATGCAAGCGCATAATTGCATCGGGTACGCCCAAAGTGCCGCACGCGATCTGCTATCGGCCGCGCAAAAAGCCTTTGATCCACTATTCGGCGATGCCCGGCCAGGCGATCGCCAGTTCATCTCTGACTGTATGGAATACTTGATTTCAAGAGATGTTTGACGGATCGGAAGTGCGTTAGTTTTCTTGGGTTACCTCGTATTCAACGACAAAACTCACGGACTCTGGGCAATTGCCAGTTACGCGACCGCTGTAAACGCCTGGTTCGGCCGACTGAGAGATCCGTACATGCACTTCGAGGCGCTCGCTGCCGCCAGGTGGAATGGTGAGTTTTGCTGGCTCCAATTGGACGAGATTGGCAGAAAGCGAGGCGCCTGAGCGGCTTCGCAAGTCACCTGACGAAAGATCAAACATCACGGGCCCACCGTCGTCATCCGCTGCAATACTTAGAACGATATCTCCGTGGCCACCGGGATGAACGGGCTAGCGGCACCGAAATGGGCCGTCTGACGCTTGTCGCGGCGCAGTTTCGGCGGCCAAGATTGACTGCGCAATCTCGGCCATATCGATGTCGTCGTCGACAACACCCGGTTTGACTTCGGATATCTCGCCGATCGTCTTCTGCCACGGTTTGCGCTCGAAATTGGGCACCGATGCATCCTCTACCACTTAAAGTGAATGTGCCGTCTTACAGGCCGTCTGCAAAGGATTTGGCTCTTATTGAACCGGGGAGGCGACCGGAAGCGCTGGGGCGCAAGCGGGGTTGATCAGATGGATGCCCAGTCGCTGAATTTGAATGGCTTCGGCGTTTCCGCGCGTGTCTTGGGGCGCTTGATATCCCTAGTGCGAACACGGCGATGGGTGAGCTGGTGCGGTTGCAGCAAAATGGGTTTCTTGGATTCTTCGGCCATAGCAAGGCTCCGGTTCTGCGGCCAATCTTGGCCAGCTCATTGATGAACTGATTTAAGCGGAACGTTCCGGCCAAATGATGACGCGGGCCTGTCGATACCAAGGTCTTTCATGGCAATCGCGAGGAAAGTTGGCGAGTTTGCCGCGGAACCGGCACGAAGGTTCCCATTTGTGGCCCCGGTGCGGCGGGTTTGGGCCTCACCACGCATAAGGCAGCGACATTGGAGCTGCGGTTCTGGGCGGGCCAACGTGCTCTTTGCGGACATCAACCATCAATCAGTTTCTTTACAAGTTGCCCTTTTCCGGACGACAGCGATCAAAGTGCAGCCATCTCTAATGTCGGTTCATCACGTGCATGGGTTAACACGCCCAGCCATCGTGTTCGGCGTTTCCGGTTATCCATGCCACTTTGCTAACCCCGACAAATCTCCTCATCCGTTCCAGCTCTGACGCCAGCTTTTCGTATCGGCTTGTGGACCAACGGACACCTTCTTCCGGCCAGAAGTTGATGACGGTTAAAACGGATTTTCTGCGATCCGCTTTGATCTCGATCCGGCCGACGAACCGGTGCCCTTCAAGGATTGGGAATACGTAGTATCCCCAAATGCGTTTGGCCGCCGGAACGAACATTTCCACTCGGTAGTCAAATCCGAACAAGCGATTCAGTCGGTTCCGGTCACGGATGACAGGATCGAAAGGATTGAGAATACGAAGCCGAGTTGTCGGAGGCTTCAGTGCCGCCAGCCGCTCTTCGATATCAGCCAGAGCAAACCCCGCGACCCACGGTCCTTGGGCCGTTTCGATTTGCACCGCCCGGAGCATCGATTTAGAACGGTCGAGCCACGCCCGCACTTCTTCGCCACTCGCGGCATCCCAATATCGCTGAATGTCGCCGGGCGCGCCGAAGCTTATGCGGTCCAACGCCGCATGACACAGCCAATCGATTTGTTCCTGATCCGCCATGCCAACGTCGCGCAAATGCTTCGGGAACACGCGTTCCGCCAGGTCATAATACTTGGTAAAATTTACCCTGTGGCACGTCGCGAGCTCGCCGGCGTGCCACATATAGTCCAAAGCAACCTTGTGCGGCGGGCGCGACCACATTTCCTTGCGCTCCGTGATCTTCGTGTCAAAGGCTTGGGTAGAAAGCGAACCCTCGCTGCGAATTCGCTCCTTTATCGCTTCGCACGCGGCTCTTTCCGGCGGGTTTATGTACCAACCCGGCCGATCCATCTGTTCTTTTCTACGGCGAAACTGTCGTTCCCACATCGGAAGGTATTCGATCGGAATAACCGAAGCATCGTGTGTGAAGTGCTCGAAGATGGACCGATCCCGGGCGAGAAGCCGATCAAGCATTGGCTCGCGGTAGTTCTGGTTGCGGCTCCACAGAATGTGGTGGTGCGCACGGGAAACAACCGGGATCGAGTCAAGCTGCACGAATCCAAGCTTTTTAATCGTCCCCAACACATCTGGCGCGCCGGTTGGCGTTGAGGCAAGCCCTTGCGAGGAAAGCCAAAGCTGGCGCGCCGTTCTGTTATCGATGCGTATTGGCTTCACCCGGTGTGCCTCACTTGCCGAAGGAACCACAGTGAATGCGACTGTTCGGCGCGTGTCGAGTCCCGATCACGGTGATGGGCAATTGCAGAGACTGCCGTTTTATTTTCCTGATTTTTCAAAGGCGGCAAACGCTTCGGCGAACTCGGGATGCCATCGAGACAACGCGGGCCGGTTTTCAATGACGTCGCCAATCGCCCATTCGGCGCGGCGTTTGTCGCGGATCTCGTCGACGTCGTTGTCTGGGCATAGAATGTAGAAATCTCCCTTCGTCATTCGGTCAAGGAAGAAATCTACCGTCTCTTCACTGGTCCAGGCTGCGGCGGGCTTTTCCGGGATATGCGCAGCGATCATGCCTGTATAGGTGAAACCCGGAACAAAAAGGTGAACCGAAATCGGCGCGCCGACCGTGCGTAGGTCGTGCGCCAGTTGCTCGCTCAAAACCTTTACGCCGGCCTTCGTGGCGTTGTACCCGGGGTTCCCTGGCGGTGTTGTTATTCCCTGCTTCGATCCGGTGTTGACGACAACCGCCGGGCGGTCGGCTTCGATCATTCTTGGCAAAAATGCGTGCACACCCCGCAACACGCCAAAGAAGTTCACCTCGAACATTTTTCGCCAATTATCGGCCTGATCCCAACTGCCCGATGGTAATCCTATGCCAGCGTTGTTCATCAATACTGCGACCTGACCAGTTGCGAACGCGGTGTCGGCCAGGGCCGCCACGTCGTCGTCTCTGGTCACGTCAGTCGGCTTACCAAGCACCTCGCAACCTTGTCGAGCGGAGGCGCGAACTTCATCCACGGCTGACTCGAGCTGTGAACCCGGCAGGTCGGCAAGGATGACACTAAGTCCAGCTTGCGCGTAACGCATTGCTGCAACGCGACCCACTCCGCTTGCTGCGCCCGTCACGACGGCGACGCCGCCTGATTTCAATGCTTCCAAATACATCTAAATGCACTCCATGATAAAAAATACTGTGCGAAGTTCCGACCGTGCAGTTTTCTATGCTTCGGAACTCAGCGATGTCAGATGAATGTAACGACGCTGTCTGATATTGAAAGCGGAGTCACCCATGAGGCCAAAATTCGCTCACAATCAACCGTCCGCTTTGGGAAAAAAGCGACCATCTAGCCAAAATCAACGGACATCCGCTTTGCGGCAAAAAGCTGCCGCTCATCGGGGATGGAGTTAAACTCGCTGATATTTAAATATTTAATCAGAGAAATGGCAGCCCGTAGGGGAGTCTTATGTATCGCGTAACTGTTTGGTAAAACACGTATAATTTCTCATTAATCGAAACTTACAACGGGGCTGCAAATGCCAGAGTGCGCCAAGGAAATGACGACATTTTCATTAGTCTTGGGGAAATGGGTCAAATAGGCCCAATGAACAATGCAAGGCACGATTGGGGGAAAATCTGCTCTGTATTCAATTTAGCGGCGATTCGAGGACGGTGGGTCGACATTGTCATCAATACTAATTGGGGACCTGACGAGAATGGCTACTTCCGCTTATGGGTCGATGGTCAACAAAAGTGCAACTATCGAGGAAGGATGATCGTAAGCGATCACTTCGACTACAGCGGGGCACATCATCGCCGAGGGATATATTGGTCTGAAACCGAACGTTGGAGGCAAGGAAGGCCAATGCCGACTATGGTCGTCTACTATGATGAATTCAGGGTCGGAAAGTCCCGCGAACAGGTCGATATTAGAATGATCGAGCTGGCAGGCGGTCCACCAGTCGATTAGTTCTAGTCGGGGAGCTTAACAAAACTCTCCTTCCACGAATTTCGTGATCAAAAGCGGACGTTCACATAAGAGAAACCCACGGCAGCTTGGTCGCGCATAGCGGCCATTCAAACGACCCTCTGTTGCTGCTCTGCAGCGAACGGCTGCTTCGTCCGCAGAGCAGTCATTCATCTGCTCTTCGTGTGCCGCCCTGCAGCGAATGACCGAATTGTCCGCACAGCGGTCATTCACACGACCCTTTGGTGCTGCTCTGCAGCGAACGGCTGCTTCGTCCGCGAAGCAGTCGTTGGGCGTTTTCCATGGAATGTCGGCTTCGAGCCCGAAGTGGACGTTTCACTGCACCAAGGAAGCTTCTCCAAGTTTCAGAGAACCAAACTCCAGCTCTCGGATAGAAATTCTATGTGTTAGGCTCGATCATCGCATAAAACTGCGGAGCGCTAACCTGAGATGAAACCAACCGAAACCAAATTTGCGCGAAGCGGGGACACCCACATTGCATACCAGGTTATCGGTGACGGTGATTTTGACGTGGTTTATGTGCCCGGTTGGGTTTCGCATGTTGAGCTTTGTTGGGAAGAACCAGGGCTCAACCGGTTCTTGTCGCGAATTGCGTCCTTTTCGCGATTGATCATCTTTGACAAGCGAGGAACGGGCCTTTCGGACAGGGTTTCAATTGATCAACTGCCTACACTCGAAGAACGTGCTGATGACTTGCTTGCGGTTATGGATGCAGCAAATTCTTCGCGGGCGGCGCTGATCGGCTTTTCTGAAGGAGGCAATCTGGCCGCCTTTTTCGCTGCATCTCATCCTGAAAGAACGTCTGCGCTGGTTATGTTCGGCGCATTCGGCAAGCGTATATGGAGCCCCAACTATCCTTGGGCACCGACTCCGGAGCAACGTCAAAAGGACTATGAGTTCGTCGAACGAGAATGGGGCAACCTGATGGACTTGGAGCACTACGCGCCCAGCAAAGCCAATGATGAAGCGTTCATGCGGCAAACATGCACTTACCTCCGACGAAGCGCCAGTCCCGGAGCGGCCGTGACTCTGCTCAAGATGAACACTGAAATCGACCTGACCAACGTTCTGCCCGCTGTGCGCGTCCCCACGCTTGTTTTGCATCGCACTGGAGATCGAGACGCGAATGTTGAGGAAGGTCGGTGGATTGCAGACCGGATTCCAGGAGCGGAGTTCAAGGAGCTTCCCGGCGACGATCATTTACCTTGGGTTGGAGACTCCGAAGCGATCATCGAAGAAGCCCAGGCATTTCTGACCGGCGAAAAATCTCGTCCGCCGAGCGAGCGAGTTTTAGCGACGATTTTGTTTACCGATATTGTTGATTCCACTGGTCTCGCGCGAACGCTGGGCGACACCGCCTGGAAAGATGTTCTTAACAAACATGACCAATTGTGCGCGACCGTAATCTCCGAGCATCAGGGAAGACTGGTTAAGGGAACTGGCGACGGGCTGCTTGCAACATTTGATGGTCCTGGACGTGGCATCGCCTGCGCCAAAGCAATCGTTTCAACCGCTCGTAGTTTGGGGTTTTCTGTTCGTTGTGGATTGCACACAGGAGAGTGTGAGCTTCGCGGCGATGAAATAGCCGGGGTGGCTGTTCATCTGGCAGCCCGAGTTTCTGCGATGGCTGCGGCCGATCAAATTCTGGTCTCCAGAACCGTCCGCGATTTGGTCGCCGGCTCAAGTCACGATTTCTCTGATGAGGGAGAGCATCTGTTCAAAGGATTCTCAGAGAAGTGGGCAATATACTCTGTCCAACTTTAGACAGACATTTTGATTTCAAATTGCCGAATAGTTCCGCTCACTAGCAAACGGCAGAAAAGTCCGCACTCCGGTCGTCTGCCAAAATCCCGCCAACGTCCGCTATCGCGCGAAGCGGTCACTCGGGTTCGGAGCCGCGAACCGGCAATCACAAACGACGGCTCAACACTATAAAGCGGTCACCCGACAAAAACACTCAGATGACGGCTCTGAGCCCAGAGCGGACGTTTATCTAGTCCTTGGGTGCTGCCATGCAGCGATCGGCCGTTTTGGGCCCGAAGTGGACCTGTACTTAGCCCGCGCCTCACGTCCGCAGCATTTCCGTCAGACGCAAATACCTTCCGCCTTCGTCGCCGTGCAGCGGTAAAAGCGGACATTCGTGCTCGCCGCAGCGAGCCTTGCAGACGCTATGACCGCTATGCGGACTTCGCTGCCATTCGGCATCATCCCTCGCACTGAATTTCGGACCTGTGATTCCGCAGCGGTCTCCTTACTTCCCGGGAGTTGGAACCCGGAAGACATCAACAAAGGATTGTTGGTCTTCAAACCTCGATACGGCTAGGTGCTGCTTCCCAAGAAAAGCCAGGTTCGTTCTGGCGAAAATCGGCTGATACCTACGATAAATCTCCACGCCGTCACTTGTTTGAAATAGAATGACCGCGCTTTGTACGCGACCGATCGTGATGTTGCTCGAAATCGATGCAGCGATAACACTTCCGTCCTCAGCGACGCCAAGTGAATCGATGCCGCGCCCACGAGGAATTGTGACCTCGCCCCGCCCGCCCGGCAAGTCCCACACAATGCGGGAACGACCCTCCTCTCGGTAGCCGTCCCATGCCACCCAACCGCCTTCCAGCCAGTGAAATCCCCAACGTGCATCGTAGATTTCGTCCGGTGAAATTGGCCCTCGAATGACCTCGCCTTGTAGATCGACGCGAAGGATCGCATTTCGGAATTTTGCGAGGGTGAACGGGCCGCCCTGCGAACGGGCGCCAATCAGTTCGAATTGCTCCCGCGCTGGTAGATCAAGCGCTATTGTTTGCTCCCGGCCAGTGGCAATTTCCCGAGTATGGAGACGATGCGCACCGGGACCGCCTTGCGGACGTTCGCGCTCGAGCCACACCAGCATCAGGCCATCATCCGACAATATGGGATTCCAGTAGGGTACATCTTGAGGCGCGGAAAGCGGCGCTGCAGTCCCTATCTCCGGACTGAAATAGTGAAGCTCGCCGCTGTCACTGCGATGAAGCAGATGACCGCCAGGTGCGACAGCGTCGATTGTGGACCCGACGATTGGTGCGTCGAGAGCAATCCTATTACAGCCCGGCATTCTCAGGAGTGCTCGAGTTCTCTGTGTGCTGTCTACCAACCATGCCTCGCCCGCGCGAACTTGACCCAGATCGGACCCTGAGCGCACTTGGGCAATAGTCGCGTCCGGAATGCTGCAGACCAGCTCAAGCGAGCCAAATTCAGGTATTTTATCTGTTTCGACAAGCACAAGAAGCGGGATCGCATATAGGAGGCTTAGGTTTGCGACGAAGACAAAGATCGGTGTCGCGGCGATGAGTGCAACGATCTTTGTCCAACGAACCTCGAGCAGAAGCCAGAAGAACAGAAGAAGTGCGAGACCCTGCAGTGCAAGCGCCACGCCAACCCAAACGATCGAAAGAACCGAAAATTCGCTCAGCCCGGATAGGAACGATCCAAGAATGACCCAGCCTGCGTGGATATGGAAAAGTGGTATCAAGTACGTTGTGAATGAAAGTATGAGTGCGCTCAGAAGAGCCGCGCGTCGACTAAGTCTCATTTGGCATCACGGTGATCCGGCGGTTTCGACTGGCTTTCACGGTATGCTGGCACCGATACAGACGCAATTCATCTACACAGGCGAATTCGGACCAGCGTCAAGGTTGCCGCATCGTCGTCTGAAGCATCGCCAGATATCTCCTGGCCTTTCCGCTCTGGGCTCAAAGCGGCCTACTGCAATGCAGCATACGCCGTACACTAGATCACCCCGAAAGCGGTCATTCTTGCGACGCGGATAATTCCCTAGAGGCGGATGGTTAGGGCAAAACTCGGACGTTCGACTTTTTGAAGCGGCCGGTAGACGAACTGGTGCGGAATGGCGGCATCGAGCCCAATGCGGTTGTTTACGGGCCGCAGCGAATTCATTGATTGCCACTCTGCGTGAAGCAAGGAATTCGCATCGGAGAACTAAGCCCTTGCTCCTCTGGAAATCAGTAGATCGACCGGTGGGTCACGGATCAGCTCGGCTGCGAATGACCCAATCTTGTGCAGCGATGGGCCAGGCCTCGTATGGGCGCCCAGCGCGACGAGGTCTGGGTTGAAGCTTCGCAGATGATATTCAAATGTGGGCGTCAAGGCACCGTGAACGATTTGAGGCTGTGGCATCGAGTCGTCGAGGCCGGCAGACCACGCATCGGATATCTCTTGGATTTCGGTTCGAACGCTATCCGCATAGTCCGAATGTTCGCCTCCAGTAAGGCCGCCAAAGGGAACAAGCCACGCATGGAAGATGTCGAATTTCGCGCCCGGCGCTACTTCGGCCGATGCATCAATGGCCGATTTGCACGCGCGAGAGAATGACACCGGTACCATGACTCTTTTATAGTTCTCAGTGTGCATTTCTTTGACGAGGAGTTGCGGTTTTCTAGTGCCTTCGACAAGCCGCTCCATCGTGGTTGGGCGTATTCCGTCGAAAATGGTGCGTGCACGGTGAAGACCAACGACCGCAAGGTCGACGTCCTTCGCATTCAAGTAACCCAAGAGCGTCTCGACCACGTCCCCCGTATCGATATGTGTTTCGGTTTCGATACCTTCGAACCGGCTAATTTGTTCTAAGTGGTCTCGAAATCTCGCCTTAATGTCTTTGACAAGGTGCTCGGGATAAGCGCTGTCGACGACCGAAATGATCGACAATTTTGCGCCAAGAAATTTGGCAAGCTGGGCCGCACGTCGGAGTGCACGGTCTGAGCGCTCCGACAAATCGGTGGCGACCACTATCTTTCCTAACTCGTCGTTTTTTTGCACAGCAATGGCCCCATGTTCCTTGCAAGAGTCCGGTCGAGCATGGCCGTGTCAAGGCACTGAAGAGTCATCGAACGCCAACGTAGCAGTGTATTGAGGTGCCTCGCAGATACTTTTGAGAGCAGCCCATGGCCGCTCTGAGCCCAATCAATACATCGGTGACTCCGCACGGAATGGCAATTATTGAACACTAAAAAACTGAATGGCGTTCGATTGTGCAAATAACGGAGATGGAACACGTGGCATCAAAAAAGGGCCTAATCCAAAAGCTCCTCAAAGGGATCGAGACCGGGGATGCCAACGCCGCGGCCGTTGTCAACGAAGCTAGATACATCCAGCACAACCCTCAGACACACGAAGGCAGCGAGGGCCTCGCCGCGCTGTTTGCAAGGCTGTCGAAAACTAACCCACGTATCACCTTCGTGCGTGTCTTCGAAGATGGCGATTTCGCGTTCGCGCATAACGAATACGACTTCTCCAGCCTGCGAGTGGCGTTTGAAGTTTTTCGGTTCGAGGATGGCAAAGCTGTCGAGCACTGGGACAACATCCAGGCGAAACGGGGACCCAACTCCTCAGGTCGAGGAATGCTGGACGGCTCAACGGAAATCAGCGATCGCGATAAGACCGAGGACAACAGGGAATTTGTGCGCGAATTTGCCGAGCAGGTTCTAGTTGGACGGCAATTCGACCTAATCGAAGCCTTTCTCGACGATGGCTTGATTCAGCATAACCCTGACCTCGCCGACGGGGTCCCCGCATTTCGCACAGCACTACAAGCCACCGAAAACCGCATGCCTCAAATTCAGTATGATCGGGTACACCGGGTACTGGCGGAGGGCAATTTTGTGCTCAGTATGTGTGAAGGCCGGAAGGATAGCGTACACACCAGTTTCTATGATCTTTTCCGTATTGCCGACGGCAGGATCGCGGAGCACTGGGATACAATCGAAGCGATTGCACCGCGCGACGAATGGAAAAACGAGAACGGCAAGTTCTGAGGCTGAGTTACTTCACCGTGATCGGCCGAGAGGCCCGGCATTCGATCAATGGCGGCTTTGTCCGCACAGCGGTCATTCAACCGCGCTTCCGGTGCTGCCCCGCAGCGAACGGCTGCTTCGAGCCCGTAACGGACATTCCGAATGCGCGGCAAGGCGCGATGGCTGGTCAAATTTCGACCATATTTTTCTGGTAGATTCGAGCGATGACACCCGCATCACGTGGTTGAATAAACGGCTATGACCTTCAGGATTTTGCCCCTTCTTTTCTTTGCAGCGCTTTTTGGCACATTTTCCGTCCAAGAAAGTGCTGCCCAAACCAGAGAGATATGCTCTCGAATCAAAGAGCAACGTGGGACACTTCTCTTGGTTGCAAAGAACTCGGGATGGTTTGTGAATCGTGCACACCCCCCAAAGGTCTCCTTGTCGCTCTGGTTCAGGCGCTCACTGACCAGTCGTGACATGCCGGATTTGGTGGAAAGTGGCATTCAGGCATATCCGGCGATTGACGACGTCGAAAAGAGCAGCAAGGGCGTCGGCAACGAGGTGAAGGTCGTGTTGCGGTTCGATCGAAAGGAGAGCTTTGAGTTCAGTACGGTCCTGAACCGAAAGACTTCAAAAGGCGAAGTTTACTACTGGATGCCGTGGATGAAGATACTGAGCGAAGTCCAGCACGCCGCCCTTATCGAGACTGCGCAGCGTTCAAGCGTCGTGGAAATTGCGATCGTCGGCTCGAACTCCGGAAACGTCCTTCGCACGTCGGTTCAGTCGTTGGAGGGATTTGCCGATGTTGTTGCTGAGGCGGACTTGGAACACCGGCGTCTTTTGCGGGCTCAGCCGCTCGGCACCTGCAGCACTTTCTAGTCGCGAAAGCCGAACGGGGAATCCACGATGCGACAATACGCGGTTTTGTGCACCTTGGCTCTCTTCGCTGCTACGATGCAAGTTCAGGCTCAGTGTGTTTCTAAAAGCGATCTAAGCACAGGCATCTTGATTAGATATAGCGACGGTTCGGTCGAGACTCACCGTCGAAGCAGACCCGATGAAGTCGTAGTTGAAGAGGCGCAGCCAGGCGGCATCGTCGCGCGCTGGGTTTTGGCAAAAGGCATCTATCATATCGCGTATGCCCGCCTGAAGGACGGGCGACCGCTGGAAAACGCCGGCTACACAATCAGCTACAGCTCCTCGCCTCAGGGCCTGCCGGTGCCACTTGTTCCAAGCGTTTGGGAAACCACAAGCGTAATGCACCTTCCGCCTGATCCGCCATTCAGGCAAATCGAAGCGTTCAAATACAGCGAGCCCCAGGTCCTCGTGGCAAGTGGCTGCACTTATGCGGTTATACCGATTGAGAGCACGACGACCGCCCAAAGGGATGTCGACATTGTCGGAATGCTGTTTTTCCCGCGGATCGGGACCAGTCTCACGGTTGAGCTTAATGGAGAGACTTGGCGCCATCCGATAAGCCTCACGCCCGTCGATAGCAACTAGGCCAACTTCCGCATTTGCTCGGAAGCTCCGAGTGTCTGCAAAGTCCGCAGAGCAGACGTTCAACCGGTCAGCGAGCGCCGCGACGCAGAGAATGACCGCTTCGAGCCCAAAGCGGCCGTTCAACGGGTCAGTGAGCGCCGCGACGCAGCGAATGACTGCATTGAGCCCAAAGCGGTCGTTCGTTCGGCCGATGGGCGCTGCCGTGCAGCAAACGACTACTTCGAGCCCAAAGCGGAAGTTTTGCAAAGCAGCGAATTCGGTTTCGTTCAACTGAGCGCAAAATCCTTGCTGCTTTAATGGCAGTCCTCAACGGATGTATTACGCAACGCCAACAGAACCGAGTTTTTGGATGTTTCTAAGGGTTGCCCTTTCCAAGTTTTCAGCTTCGCGATCAACTAAGATGCTAAGCAGTGACTCCAGAGTGAAATAGGCCCTCATGACGCGGAAAATTAGGTATTCAGGCAGCGCCAAAATTCCGCGAGGAACGCCATTTAGCAGCGACGCCACAATTGCAACGATGGAAGGCGCGCCTGTTGTGACCGCGACGATCGATTGCCAGATAATGGGGCTGTGCGGGTTGAACGCGAACAGGCATTCGAGCGACCCGAATATGATGAGCGGTACCAGCATTGCCCGGCGCGCAGAATTGATCAGCATATAAGGCAGGATGATCTTTCCGCGCAGCGAGCGGTTTTTTGAGTAGATCAAATCTCGGCAACGCGAGGAGACATGATAAACGGACCGAAACCAGCGCATGCGTTGTTCGCGCATGTGTCGGTACGAAGTAGGAACCTCAGAAGTGTAACGGAGCATTGGATCAACGACAGAATGAAAACCAAGTTCACCGATCCTTAAGGACAGATCGGTGTCCTCGCCGTTCATTCCTTCGACAAATCCGCCCAAGTACCGAGGGTGTTCGGTGCGCATGACGACAAACATTCCTGGGATTCCGACGACGCCGTTCACAGCACCCATCGCCACCGAATAGAACCCGTGCTTGACGAGCACCTCGAGCAACCTTGCGCGATCAAAAAGGGCTCCGCCTGGCGGGACGGGAACACCTCCGACAACGCCGACAGCTGGGTTCGAAAAGTATGGCATTGCGCGGGAAAAGTTATCTTCGCCGATTAGAGTGTCGGCATCTACGCGTACGAAAAATTGCGTTTCAACGGCATTCAATCCGGCATTCAGGGCGTGTGACTTGCCGGGTTGGGGTACGTTGATAACTTTGCCCATTGCTGCCTTACATCGTGCAAGGGCGGACTTGGCAATTTCCTCGGTGTCATCGGTAGAGTTGTTGTTCATAATCAGGATGTTCACGTCGCTCCCATAATGAAGCGCTGCCGTGTCCATGGCGGCAATTGTGTCCTCAATGATGTACTGCTCGTTATGGGCCGGAACGATGATGGAAATCGGTGGACGGAAATCCGGCTTCTTGGCCATGAAAACATCCCAGATTGCTAACAAATAAAGCTGACCGAACAGGACGGGCAAAAAAAGAAAAACTCCGGGCCCGATTCCGCCAAGTAGCGTCCATTGCCGCAGAGTTGTGACAATTGGCAAATCCAACGCACCCACGAACAACGAGGTGGCAGCAGAAATCGCCAGCGTCACGATCAGTCGGTTTACGGCCCGTGTCATGCTTGTCGGCCGGTGTTCGATTGGAATTCGCGCCGGCATGAACCCACGTTCAAGCAACTTAAAGGAATAAACAGCAAACCCAAGGAGGCCCGAAAGAATTGCGCTGAAATGAAGCGAATAGGAAACGCCAAGAAATTCGTGAAATGTTACGTTTGCCAAATCCAGCAGCGTGCAAATCGCCAGATAGAAGACCACCATATCCGCCGCAAACCTAAATCGAGCGACAAATTTACCCGAACTAAAGCAGGCAAACGCAATGAAAAAAGAAACGAGAAATATCCGAATTGCGATAGCGTGGTTGCCATCATAAGGGGAAAAAACAAGATCTCGATTTGGGAAGATCTGTGACCCTGAATGTGAATTCACGGCCAGAAGCAACAAGACCGAAACCGGTGTGAACACCGCCAGCGTCATTGGAGCGCGCCAAACCGAGATGTTTCCGGCAAACCTTTTTGGCGCGCTGTCAACTGAGACGAAATTGATCTGATCTCGCTTATCGTCTGAAGAATCGTCGCTCATGATGCGTCCTCAGAAAACTCAATCAACGCCGACACATGTTGGGTTTCGGTGAATTCATAGTCTGAAAGAGCCACGGCAGTTTCGGCTAAGTTCGTGTCGAAGAAGACGAGCCATTTCGAGCCCTGTTCTTCGACAAGCAGGTCTAGGTCATGACCACGGCCAAGAAACCTCACTGACGCTGGCGCACGCTCATTCTTTTTTGAAGCCGGCGGAAAAAGCCGCAGCAAATCCAATGCCAAGTTTGCTTCAGTCGCAGTCAGATTTGCGGCATCTAATGACCAGCCTTTGCTCAGAGTTTTTTTCAGTTCCAGAAAATTGTCGCGAAACTCGTAAACATCTGGAACCAACTCGGTGCTAACGCTGAGTTCAGCAAAGACCGCTGGGTGCCGTGCGCATTCTCGTGCTATCGGATCGTTCGCAGCTGCCTGTATTTCAATGATATTTTTGCGCTGAATAGAAAATCCATCAAGATCTAGAGCCTTTGAGATGCGTCCGCCGGAAAACCGTGATTGATCAACTAGGTTCCCATTGTGGGTTACAGAAAGCACCCAAGTAGACCCGCCGCTTAGCTCGGAAAATTCCATTTCCAGGTTTAGGGATTTGGCAGGGTGGCGGCGCCGGGCATCATGCAAATCGTAGGTAATGCGCCAGGACATGGTCTTGTGGAAACGGCGCAGACCGAAAATCGCAGACGACTGAGATAGCTGGTCTGACCATGCGTAATCGGGTCTTTGAACCGCCAAGGATTTGCGACTGATTGCTTGAACAACATCCCGAGTTCCCAAACCGTCTTCGCTGAAAGAAACGCTGATCCCAGAGTCTGAGATTTCCAGTGCATCCAAAAGCACGCCCACAGGAGGATCAGTTGGCCAGAGCAATTCTGCATGTCGACCGGCAACAAGGACTTTGTCTCTAGCACTTTGAACCGGTGCCGCCGTTGCCAAGAAAATGGCGCTGGTTGTCTCGATCTCGACGATGGCTTCTTTGCCGTCGTCGGTGCTACAAGGTGTGTGTGGTCCTTCACCTTGCAAGCTGAACGAGACAACCAGCTGTTCTCGTGCGATTTCCTGTTCCGTAAGTTGAATTCGCAGAGAACGTCCAGCCTCCCCCGGATGCAGCAACACTTCACCGCGCCGCTGGTTGTCGATTGAGACTCGGAGGATTCCCTCGACCCCAACCAGCGCTTGAATTGTTGCATCGATTTGGAGGTATCCGGAGGTAGGATGCGCGTCTACCGGCATGAAAAACGTCGCCCCCTTATAGGCAGGTAATCCGGAAAGAATGATGGGCTCGTCAATATTTGCCCTGGTTACAATGACTTGGTTGTTGACTCCGGTGTTTTTGGGGGCGCGAACCTCGAATTGCAGATTTGGCCCGACGGCGATCTCGGTGACCTTAAGAAATACGTCCTGCAATCCTTTTGAATTTGAGAGAAAGTACGACACACCTGCCAGAACAAAGGCAAGCAGTCCGATGCCGATTAGTCGCATAACATTTACCACACATGTTTGATTGAGGCTCAGGCGATGTCCCCCGGCGCACCTCCACGCGCGCCGGGGAAGTTGGCCATTGCCTTAGGCTGCCTGTTTTATGACGCCAGGACGCTGATTATCGGTCCATGTCGAAACGCAAGGGATCATCTTGTAGATGCACCGGTCGGCATATTTCACGGCGATGTCCTGAGTTTCTTCCAGCAAACCTTCAGCAAGAGTGATTGGCTTAAGACCCAAGTCGATGAAAGACTTGTTAGAAACCCTAAGGTCGTTTTCCGCGGCTTCATTCCGAGGGTTGTCGACCAAAGCGACTTTCGCGCCCGATTTTTCTGCAACCAAGTCCGCCAAGTACCGAACACTATGTGTCTCGGTCATTTGGTTCATGATAGCCACATTGCCGTCACGCTCAGGCGGATTGTCGACCGCTAGAGCGATGCAGCGGACCGTGTCCTGAATGTGGATGAAGGCGCGGGTTTGTCCGCCGGTTCCGTGCACCGTCAATGGGTGTCCAACGACCGCCTGCATAAGGAAACGGTTCAAGACAGTTCCATAGTCACCATCATAGTCAAAACGGTTGATTAGGCGTTCATCAAGCTTTGTTTCATCGGTTTGCGTTCCCCAAACGATACCCTGATGCAGATCGGTGATGCGCAAAAAATCGTTCTTCGCGTAGAATTGGAACAGCAACTGATCCATCGACTTGGTCATGTGATAAACGCTGCCTGGGTTTGTAGGGTACAGAATGTCGCGCTGGATGATACGGCTGTCTTCAGTCGGAACGTATACGCTCAGGTATCCTTCCGGAATCTCCAAGCCGTCATCGTCATATCCATAGACGCCCATGGTCCCCAAGTGAACGATGTGTGGGTCCAAGCCAAGTTCAACGGTTGCGGCCAGAATGTTGTGCGTTGCCGAAATGTTGTTGTCGACGGTGTAACGCTTTTCAACGATGCCTTTCATTGAATAGGGCGCGGCGCGTTGTTCAGCGAAGTGAACGATTGTGTCCGGTTTTTTTGCCGCCAAAAGTGCGGTCAGACGGTCAAATTCGCGCGCAACATCAATGCATTCAAATCCGATCTCAAGACCCGTAGCCTCATTCCAAGCGACAAGGCGATCTTCCCTGGATGCAATCGGTGTTAGACTGTCTGCGCCCATCTTGCGATCGATCCAACGCCGAGACATGTTGTCAACGATCGTAATGTTGTGTCCAAGTTTAGAAAGATGAAGTGCCGTCGGCCATCCGCAAAAGCCGTCTCCACCAACAACGATTATGTTTTTCTTCGTACTCATTATAGAACCCTTTCGTTCATACTGACGCCAGCGGCGTGATTCGTGATGAACAAAGGGGTAACCTGAACGTAAAACTCATTTCGACGCACAGGAAGTATACCCCATAAAAAAATAGGGTAAGTTCACTACTCCAAAAGTATAGATTTACCGGTTTGGTTTCAGACGGGCTTCAACGTCATCTTTTGATTGCGCCGCGATGGCACTAATCTCGTCAATCGATGTTCTCAAACCCGACCTATCGTCTTGGTCGTTGCGCAAACGAGCATCGTCGAGCTTTGAAGCGATGCCTGCAAGCCCGAGCAAAACGCATGATCCTCGCAACTTGTGGAGCGCATCACTGACAATCGATTTGTCGTGCAATTCAACCGCTTCGTCGATGTGTTTCAGCGTGGGCGACAATTCTTCAAAAAAACGCCCGAGGTTTACTTGCATTGTCTTGTCACCCAATGCAGCGTGCAACTCGCTGAAGACCTCATCGTCGATTAATTCACCGGATGCAGCTTTGCCCGATGTCAAATCGTCGTGCATGTCCAACGCTTTCTGCAATGCCTTCATGCGGATCGGTTTGGTAAAGAAAGACGACATGCCCGCTTCTTGAGCACGAAACTTATATTCTTCTCTCCCATGCGCAGTCAGACCTAAGATGCGTGTGCTTTGGTTTGGACCAGCGGTTTCGCGAATTCTGCGTGTCGCCTCGATCCCATCCATAAACGGCATGCTGATGTCCATGATGATGAGATCGAAGTTCTCACGCTCACATATCTTGATGGCCTCCAAGCCATTCGCTGCGGTGTTTACAGAATGTCCGAAGCCGACGATCATGTCAGAGAGAACTGAGCGATTGATGGGATTATCTTCCACAATGAGAATGGATTTCTTGGGCACGTTAGCGACGGAGCGTGAAGGCTCTATTTTCTCCAAATTCCTTGATTGATTTGCTAAGCGTTCCAGCGGCAAGGTCAAAACAAAAGTACTGCCCTGGTCCTGTTTGCTTTGTGCGCGAAGTTCCCCGCCCATTTGTCGCGCAACTTTTCGAGAAATTGACAGGCCCAACCCATCGCCTCGGGTTTGGCGCCCCTCGCCTTGAGACAACATAACAAAGTCATCGAAAATGGTTTCCAACTGATCTTCGTCAATGCCACGGCCGGAGTCCGCGACTGTGATCGTGCAATTGGTGCGTTGTGGTGCGTGGATTCCTGTAACTGAGACTTTTATTCCGCCATCTTTCGTGAATTTGATCGCGTTGCCGATCAGGTTCGTCAAAATTTGGTTAATTCGGCCGGAGTCTGCGACAAACACTTTGGCCATGTCTTCGTCGAACTCCAGGTCGAGTGTGAGGCCTTTCTCAGCGGCCAAAGGTGCCAACACTTCGGTCACGCGTTCAACGATTGATCTAAGTTCGAATTCCGTTGGCGAGAGCGACATAGCCCCGGTTTCGATCCTAGTAATGTCCAGAGCCTCATTGACATGTTCCAGAAGGATCTCACCGGAGGCCGTTGCCACATCGATATAGCGCCGTTGTTGGGCATCAGTTTCGGTGTTCCTTATGAGATCGAGGACACCAAGTAGGCCATTCAACGGCGTCCGCATTTCGTGACTCATCACCGTCAAAAATTGAGATTTCGCGCTGTCTGCTTTCTCTGCAGCCTCTTTTGCGTCAATCAAAGCCTGCTCGTTTATCTTTCGCTCAGAGATGTCGCGAACATAGGCAATGAAGATCTCGCCATTTCCCTGTTTGGCGGAAGTAATGTTTAGCTCTATTGGAAATTCCTCGCCGGATTTTCGAAGTGCAGTGAGTTCCAATCGGCCCGCTCCAATGACCTTCGGTTCTCTAGACGCCACATAACGCTTCATTCCTGCCGCATGTGCCTCGCGAAATTGATGCGGTACTATGGTTTCATCCATTGATTTGCCGAGGATCTCTTCCCGCGACCAGCCAAATATTCTTGACGCGGAAAGGCTGAAGTCGAGTATTCTGCCAGACTCATCCGCAGTAACGACTCCGTCCAATGACGCATTTATTGTGCTTGTCAGCCTTTCGGTCAGAATTCCCAATTCACTGTTGGCCGTTGGCCCATTAGCGTCTGCATTTCGGCGCATCCAAATCACCGTCAAAATGACCAGACCGGCAAAAATGAGAAAGAGTAGGATCGTGTTAGCGAACTGCACCGTGTTTCACCTAGTTTGATTGTGGTGCCTTCATAGCAAAAATCGCCCCTTAGTCGCCGTATGAAACTGATGACGCCAAAACACATTGGGATAGGTATATATACTTTAGTATAGTTTTTTGATTAAGAGCTCGGTTTTGAACCTATAGACCGGACCAAATTCAAGTCAGGAGCAAAAATGCCCTACATATTGATAGCCGACGATCACGATCTAGTCCGAGATACGATTTGCGCATATTTGGCTAACGTTGAAAAATTTGAATTGAAGTCCGCCAGCGATCTTGAGTCTGCCTATTCTATTCTCAGGGGCCGGGATACAATCGATTTGTGTGTCCTGGATCTGAACATGCCGGGCATGGACGGTGGCGCAGGCCTACTCAATTCCATTCAAGACTTCCCTTTCACAAAATTTGCCCTGATGTCTGGTGAGGCAAGTTCAGAGGCTGCGAATGAGGCCATGAAAAATGGTGCCAGGGGGTTTCTGCCAAAGTCACTCTCCGCCGAAAAGATGGTGAATGCGATACAGTTGATTTTGGCGGGCGACATTTACTTTCCCTACGAAATTGCCATGCAAGCAACGAAAAAGAAGGGAAAAGAAGAATATCGAGGCCTTTCCAAAAAAGAAATCGAAGTGCTTCGTGGACTTTGTGCGGGCTTATCGAACAAAGAGATTGCTCGGGACCTGGACCGTCAGGAAGTCACGGTCAAACTTCATGTCAAAAACATACTGAAAAAGCTTGGCGTCAAAAATCGAACCAGCGCTGCCCTGACAGCGAAATCAGAAGGTTTCTCTTAGAAGAAAAATAGTTGGATTTTCAGATTGCCCGCATCTTCACGGTGTCATGTTGTGAATACCGCTTTGTCCGCATAGCAGTCGTTCACCCAGTCATCTGGTGCCGCACTGCAGCGAACGGCAGCATTGTCCGCTGAGCAGTCCCTCGCGAGATTCCGGCCTGTGTCCGCTCCTTGCAAAAGCGGTCCTTCGATGCTGAAACTTCGCCGCAGACTATGCGGTCGAACTGCCTAGTCTCTCCGACCAATCCGCACATGACTTGGTGTCATTGCGACCGCGTTTAAGGATTAGGGCAAGTCGGCTGTGATCACTGGCATTGGCCTGCTGCCGAGCAGTTGCCTTTGAACTCAGCTTCCTCCAACGGATTCTACAGCAAAGCGATAACTGGAATGGCAACTCGTGCAATTGGACAGAATTGCGCTGAGTTGTTCTAGGACGACGATACCGTCGCCCATGACTTCAGCCTCCACAGCGAGATCATCAAATGCCTGATGAGTGGCCATGCCGAGTGACTTGAACTCCAACGGAAGCTTGGCGAGCAGCGTGACAGGTTCACTACCAGTGGCCCCCATCCCGACAGTTCGTGCCATATCTGACACCGACGCCATGTCGTTCTGCGAAATCGCATAGGTGATGGTCTCAACCGCCTCCAGTAGGCCACGCATTTCGCCCATCACATGTGTGCGCTCGGTGGTGTTCAGTAGGATCGCTATCCTTCCGTCATCACTCTCGGTGGTGATTCCTCGAACAAAAAGCGTGGCGCCGACGCCGGCACCGAGCAGCAGAATGGTCGCGGTAATGCTCCCGCAGAGCTTGCAGGACGTTTGCACGTTGTTTCCCGTATGTTGCCCAACTCTTTGGCCCGCTACCAGACAAAATGATTGCTGGATATCGGCGCGGAGTTGCAGAATGACTTGATGAAAACGCTTCCGCAGGGGCTAAAGCCTTACAAAAGGACACCGGAGTTTAGCTCTGATACGGTGCCGCCCGCATTGCAGAGGGATCATGCGACCAAACAAGGCGTCTGGGGCCTTATTCACGTCTTGAAGGGAGAACTCGTCTACCGGATAGTCGAGTCCCGCGAGGAGCATCACTTGGTTCCGGGTCATCCAGGCGTAATCCAGCCGCAAGTCTCACACTCGGTGGAGCTCGTTGGGGATTCCGAGTTCTTCGTCGAGTTCTGGATCAAGGCCGAAGCCGATTGATCAGGCCGCAGACAAATTGCGCTAGCATGGTAAGATAAAACGTTTCTGTGAATACGAGAGCTGCCTTTGACGTCGTGGAACCTGGCGTCCTGTTTGTCCGCGAAGCAGTCGCTCGGCGAAAATCATCGGATGACCGTTTCGAGCCCAACTTGTGAATTCGATTTTCTCGCTGCGCGCGCTCGCAGAGCTTTGCTTGCTGTCGTGCGGCGACTTTCGATGCCGCACGCATTCAGGTGCATTTGGCATTTCGGCGCACTCCCACCGTGATTTCATGCTCTTTGAATTTCTTCGCTTTCGTGAACCGTCTCGGGAGAATTCAATGTCGACCATGTGTCGTCGCGCGGTGGCGAAGGGGGTGTATCACATGCCCGGTGGTGGATGCTTACTTTTGCGATGAAGTTCGCGGAGATTGGTGCCGTGACAAACAGAAATGCCATGATCAATAATTCGTGGATCGACGTTTCACCCAACACAAATGAGTGGATAATCGAGGCCAGCAGCAACATGCCGATCCCGACGGTGCCGACTTTGGTCGGGGCGTGCAGGCGCGTCATCGGGTCGTTGAACTTCAGTAGGCCAATCACCCCCACAAAAACAAATCCCGACCCGATCAGCAAACAAAGGGCGACGGCGTAGGTTCCAACAATCTGGGCAGTCATTCGATGATGTCCCCCCGCAATACGAAGCGCGCCAAGGCGACTGTGGACACAAACCCCAGCATGGCAATCAGTAGCGAAACCTCGAAGTAGATCTGCACGCCTTGGATAATGCCCAGAACGACAACTAAACCCAACGCGTTGATCACCATCGTATCAAGCGCAAGGATGCGATCCCCGGTTGTCGGACCCAACACCAGACGCACCATCGAGAGGATTTGTCCAAGGGCCAGCGCCACAAAGGCGATCGCTACGGCAATGTCCAGGAGACCTGCAGCAGTTGTCATGAGAATATCTCCTTCAGGCGACGCTCGTAGCGGGACTTGATTTCATCGCGCACGTCGTCAGGGTCATCGGTGTGCAGCACATGTACTAATAGGCTGTGGCCTTCGTCGGACAGATCGGCCGAGACCGTGCCCGGGGTCAGCGTGATGGTGCCGGCCAACACGGTGATCGCCTCAGGATGGCGCAGCTCAAGCGGGACCACGATCCAAGCTGGGCGCAGTTTTGCGTTCGGTACGGTCAGGACGATCCAAGCAACCTGGACGTTTGCGACCAGAATGTCCCAGATCACGATCAAGCTGTACGAAATCATCTTGCCCAGCCGGAAACCTTTCGGCCGGTCCGGCCACCAGATCGCCGTGCCGCGTGGGATGATGATCCCCAGAATGATCCCGAACACAACTATTCCGGCAGAAACCTCGTTTTGCAGTAGAATCCAGACCACCGCCAAAAGGAGCGTCAGAAACGGGTGTGGCAGCAGCCAATGATACGAGCGCGCCATTTAGTGGTCCTCTTTCGGCTTGCTAAGCTTTCCGGGCGTGTCCAGCACGGTAGAGATATAAGGCTCGGTGGCGAAAAGCTGCGCCGCCATGGTCGTGGTGTAGCCATGCACTTGCCCGCCAAAAACCGTGTGCGCCGATAAAAGCGATAGCAGCCCACCGACCGCGACATAGGACAATGCCGCTGGCCGCGGCAACGTGTCTTCGGGCGGTTCGATGGTCTCGGATTTCCAGAACAGAATACTGCCGGCGCGGGCAAATCCCACAATGCTGATCAGGCTAGAAGTCAGCACAATCGCCCAGATCCAGATCATCAAATTGGTGCCATAGGCCGCGTCGAGCACCAGGAGCTTTCCGAGAAAGCCCGACAACGGTGGCAGGCCCGCCATGGCGATGGCGCCGGTGAAAAACAGACCCGCCGTCAGCGCCGCGCCCGCGACAGGCGCTTGCAGCGTCAGGTTCAGGTCTGCCCGACCGGAGCGCACCAGATCCGAGATCAGGAATAGCGCGGCGCCCGCAAAGGTCGAATGCACGATGTAATAAAGCGCCGCCGCTATGCCGGCCGGGCTGAAAAGCGCGATCGACACCATTACCATGCCCATCGAGCCAATGATCGAAAACGCCACCAGCCGGTCCAACCGCCGGGCCGCCAGAACGCCCACCATGCCGATCGCCAGCGACACCAGAGCGGCCGGCAAGAGCCACAGGTCATGCAGACCCGACGTAACCTCCAGCTCCGGCGGGAAGATCATCGTGTAGACTCGAATGATGGCGTAGGCGCCGACCTTGGTCATGATGGCAAAGAGCGCGGCGACCGGCGCGGGCGCCTCGGCATAACTTGACGGAAGCCAGAAATGCAGCGGCACCAGCGCCGCCTTGATCGCGAACACCAGCAGCAACAGAACAGCCGCGACGCGGATGCCGACGGTCTCTTTTGGCCCGATCAGTGTGACCCGGTTGGCAAGGTCCGCCATGTTCAGCGTGCCGGTCTCGGCATAGATCGACCCGAGCGCAAAGAGAAACAGGGTAGAACCGATGAGGTTGAAAAGAACGTATTGCACCCCGGCCCGAAGCCGCGCACTGCCGCCTGCATGGATCATCAAGCCGTACGAGGCGATCAGAAGCACTTCGAAGAAGACAAAGAGGTTGAAGAGGTCGCCGGTCAGGAACGCGCCCATGATTCCCATCAGCTGAAACTGGAACAACGCGTGGAAATGCCGCCCCCGGTCGTCCCAGCCTGACCCGATGGCGTAAAGCAGCACGAAAAGCGCCAGCACCGCCGTTAGCAGCACCATCAGTGTCGACAACCTGTCGCCGACAACCACAATACCGAACGGCGCCGCCCAATCGCCCAACTGATAAAGCATGATGGTTCCGTCGGACGTGTGCCACGCCAGCCCCGCGGCAATGCCGGTCAGCGCCAGCACACCCGCCACGGAATACACGCGTTGAATTCCGATGTGATAACGTGCGGCCAGTACGATCAACGGCGCCAGCAGCGCCGGCAGAATCACCGGGGCGATAATCCAGTGGCTCATGATCCGCGCTCCACCGGATCATCCGGTGTTTCGTGCTGGTCATCCACATGGTCGTCGTAGGAGCCAAGATAAGCCCCGAGACCGATCATCACCACAACGGCCGTCATGCCGAACGAAATCACGATCGCCGTCAGCACCAGCGCCTGCGGTAATGGATCGGTATAGACTGTCATGTCATCGCGCAGAACCGGCGGTGCCCCCAGGGTCAACCGGCCCGAGGCGAAGAGAAACACATTGACGGCATAGGTCAGCAGCGAAATCCCAATGATCACGGGAAATGTCCGCAACCGCAGAACCAGATACAGCCCTCCGGCGGTTAGAACGCCAATGGCGGAGGCGACGAGCAGTTCCATATCACACGCCCCCCTGCGTGGATCCAGCCGCGTCTGGCGGCGGATCATCCCGGGATGGATCGATATCCATCGGATACTCGACGTCTGTGTCGTGCGCACGCCGCGCCAGGCGCGAGAAGCTCTCGAGCGACAGCATCACAGCGCCGACGACAGCCAGGAACACACCCACATCGAACAACGCCGCCGTGGCCAGTTCGAATTTCTCAAAGGGCGGGATGCGGATATAGGTGAAGTCCGATGTCAGGAATGGCTTGCTGACGAACCACGACCCGATACCGGTGACGCCCGCCACCAGAACGCCGGCCCCAATCACCCCGTGATATGGGTATCTTAGCCGCGCGGACGCCCAGGAAAACCCGCTGGCCATATATTGCATCACCACGGCGATTGAGACGATGAGACCGGCGATAAATCCGCCCCCCGGTTCGTTGTGGCCGCGAAGGAAGATGTAGAACCCAACCAACAGAACGACCGGCATAATGACCCGGGTCAGTACGACCATCATCATAGGATGCATGTCGCCGGACCGTGGCTGATCGGGCTTGCGGTTCAGAAGCCGTGCGCGCACCGGTCCGCCCAGCAAAGTCTCGGTGAGCGCATAGATCAGCAGCGCGGCGATCCCCAGTACGATGATTTCGCCATAAGTGTCAAAGCCTCGGAAATCGACCAGGATCACATTGACCACATTGGTGCCACCGCCGCCCTTGTAGGAATTGGCAAGGTGGAAATCCGAGATCGGCGTCGCGACCGCGTCGCGCAGCAGATAGTGGTAGGCCAGCGCAAAGGTCGTCAGCCCCCCTGCGACAGCCACACCGGTATCGCGGACCCGGCGTAACACCGAGCTTTCGACCGGAGTCTGTTTTGGCAGGAAGTTCAGCGCCAAGAGCAGCAGGATGATCGTCACGACTTCGACGGTGAACTGCGTCATCGCCAGATCCGGCGCGCTGAAGAAGACGAAACCGATCGACACTATCAGGCCGATTATGCCGATGAAGATCAGCGATAAGAAACGGTTGCGATGCATGAAGACCATCCCGACCGTAGCCGCCACCAGCATCACCCAGCCCGCAATAGGCACAGCGCCGGCAGGCTGAATCTCGCGCGTCGGCGCACCGACGGTTCCGGTGCTCCAGGCGTGGTAGCCGGCCGCGATGATCGCAATCGACCCGATCGCCGCGTAGCGGGAGAACGCGCCATTGTGCAGCGGCAGGATGATCTTTTGCGCCAGCCCAGCCGCCGCCTCGACGATCGCATAGAAGATGACCTTGGCCTCGGGACGCGGCGTCGTCTCCCACAGGCGCAATGCCGGCTTGTACACCGCCAACAGAACCAGGCCGCCTACCACGGCGGCGGCCGACAGGAACAGCGCGGGCACCAGCCCGTGCCAGATCTTGAAATGATCCTTTGGCACATCTGCCGCCTCGCCCAGGACCGAAGCGGTCACAAGTTTGACGAATGGCTCGGCCAGGAACGGCGCCACGCCGATCACCACGACCGGCACCACCAGGATCGCCGGCGGCATCCACAGACCCGCGCCAGGATCATGCGGCTTGACCGGATAGTCGTCGCGCAGCGGCCCAAGGAAGACATGCCCGATCAGGCGGAAGCAATATGCGGCGGAGACCAGCGATCCGAGCGTAGCCAGCGCCGGAACCAGCCAAGATGTCCCGAAAAGCACCGTGTGGGTCGTCTCCTCCAACATCATTTCCTTTGACAGGAAGCCGTTCAGCAGCGGGATACCGGCCATCGACAACGCCGCGAGCGTCGCAATTCCAAAGGTTATCGGCATCAGCCGGCGCAGCCCGCCCAGGCGGCGAATATCGCGTGTATGGGCCGCGTGGTCGATGATGCCCGCCGACATGAAGAGCGCCGCCTTGAACGTGGCGTGGTTCAGGATGTGGAACATCGCCGCCATCGCCCCGAACGCCGTACCAGTGCCCAAGAGCATGGTGATCAGGCCAAGATGGCTCACGGTCGAAAACGCCAACAACGCCTTCAGGTCGTGCTTGAAAAGCGCGATCACCGCGCCGAGCACCATGGTCACCAGCCCGGCGGTCGTCACGATGGCAAACCACTCGGGCGTCCCCGACAACACCGGCCACATGCGCGCCATCAGGAAGATGCCGGCCTTCACCATCGTCGCCGAGTGCAGATATGCGGACACCGGCGTCGGCGCCGCCATCGCGTGCGGCAACCAGAAATGGAACGGGAACTGCGCGGACTTGGTGAAACAGCCAAGCAGGATCAGGATCAGCGCCGATACATAAAGGGGATCGGCCTGGATCAGCTCACGGTTCTGCAAGATCACACTCAGGTCATAGCTGCCGACGATCTGACCCAGGATCAGCATGCCGGCAATCATCGCCAACCCACCCATACCCGTGACGGCCAAGGCCATGCGGGCACCCTGCCTGCCTTCCGGCAAGTGCTTCCAGTACCCGATCAGCAGAAAGGACGACAGTGACGTTAGCTCCCAGAAAACCAGCAACAGCAGGATGTTGTCGCTCAGAACGATGCCCACCATGGCGCCCTGAAAGAGCAGCAGATAGGTAAAGAATTCGCCCATGTTGTCATTGCGGCTGAGATAGTGCCGCGCATAGGCGATGATCAAAAGACCGATGCCAATGATCAAAAACGCAAAGAAAAAGCTCAAACCGTCCAGCATGAGCGTGAAGTTCAGACCCAGGGACGGCATCCAGTCGACCCGCGCCATGACAACGTCCCCCGCCAGAACGGATGGCAGTTTTGTCAGCAATCCAACAAAGGCGGCCAGCGAGACGGAGAACGTCACCCCGGCACAAGCCGCACGGCCCGCTGCGTACATCAGACCGGGCAGCAGCGCTCCAAAGAATGGCAATGCAACGATAATGAAGAGGGACACGCAAGCTCCTGATCCGCACGGTCTGGTAATTTGGCAGTAGCTGCATCAGAATCAGACGAGTGCAAGAGCTGAAAGAATATTCATTTGAAAGACCCTCGATATTTTTTTGCTCAGTCGGACGAAAAAGTGTCCGAGAACTGGATGTTCTGCATCTGGCAGGTGGTCGATGATTCCCTGCCTTCGAGGCGCCTCATCGTGAGCGGACGCATTTTCGAGCAAGATGCTGGCGGTGGGAAGGTCCCGCATCTCATCCCCCATCCGTGATGCAGCGAATGAGCGGTCTGGATTCTCCCGATCTGGACAGCTTCGAACGACCGGATTGGTGAAAATCGCTGTGTTGCAATATCCCGGTTGCCGCAGGCGCGAACCGATATTCGCGTTTTCTGTACCTGCATTCGCCGCGCCTGCAAAAGTCCGCAGAGTCCCGCAGAGCAGACATTGGAAGCCCATCTTTTGGTGCACTTGCAGCGAACGGCAGCTTCGTCCCGCAGAGCGGTCATTTGCGCGGTTTCGGCCGACGTCCGCTATTGGAAAAAGCGGTCGTCGCCCCTAAGCGGATTTCTCGCCTTTTTGGCCGACGAAAACTGCGATTTTAGCGGGGGGTCGAGGTGCGCAGGGGGGATTCCCTATGTTTTGACGTTGGGCCCCTAAAGTGTGGGTTTTCCCATAGACCGTCGACCTTTGTGAACGCCGACCGAAATTGATTTGATTAATTGTTATCGTTTTAAGATCGCCCCTCATAGGGGAGTGGTAAGTATTAGTGTTCCATTTCAGAACCGAAGAACTCTCCGAAAACGCCTCTGACGGATTCTCATATGGAACCAACAACACGCTTTGGGTTCTCAAATGGAACGATTAAATTCGCTGACGGGTCCGTTTCAGTACCGCGTTTTGATTTTGGCGGTCGCCATTGTCGCCATTCGTTCGTCGGAGATTCCTTCCCCCGCGCGCGTTGCATTGGCTTTGTAGTCAGCCTCCATTCGTGCGCGCGCCGAGAATACCAGTCGCCCTTCTTTTCCAAGACCAAGAAACCATGGTCCACAAGCTCCTCGTAAGCCCGCTGGACGCTTGCCTTGCCCATGCCTAGGTTGTTCGCCGCCTCGGCGTAGGACAGTGTCAGACGCCCGTTGTTACCGCCGTTGAAGCGTGTGTGAAGTTCCAGCCAGAGTTTGACCGCGGAACCGCTCAGGGACCGCCACGCCTCGCTCTTCAGCTGCGCGTATGGGAGGGGCACATACTGCCCCTCCGAACGCTTTATTCGCTTGCTAACCACGCCGACGCCCTCCAAAGCAGAGAGCTGCCATTAGTCGTGCTACGGGCCCTGATAGGCCGTGACGAAGCCGGAGACGGCGAGCCTGAGTTTCCTCAAGTTCTGGGTGAAGTATGGGCTTGTCGGCTCTCATACGACCACCTCGGCGTCACCTACAGGTGTGACAGTGGACCGAAGAACGTATTTGGCATGCGTGCCCGAAAACTGCCCTGGAGTCCAATGCCTGATATCGTGTCTTACCTTCATATCAACCTCGTTGATCTGCGAGGGCGAAGGTCGTAGGTAGATGGTGCTAGCACTACCGAACGCCCGAGCCCTCTGTTTCATGGTTCGGGTGTTCTTCTATGCGGCGTTGAATCGCGCGGAATCGGCGCTAGGGTCCGTGCGCCGGGACGCGAGCCAGGCGTTCAGGTCCGCGCCCAAATAAGCGACCTTGCGCCCGATTTTGATCCAAGGCGGGCCAACCTTGCGGTGCCGCCATTGCGCGAGTTTCTCGCGAGTCCCCAGAACATCAAGCTCAGGGTCACCGAGAACGTAGGTTCGGTTGTTGTCGAAGATTTCTGCCATGCGCGGTTCCTTTCGGTTGTCGCTACATGGACTTCATTGGCACTGGTATCTTTGTGATACAAACGGCCAAAATGGACAATTTCTCAACGGCAGTTTTGACCGCCTATTGTCCCGATTTTTGTCCGGAATCCTCTTCGTTTTGGTCGCCAGCCATCTCCGAAAGACCGCGCTTAATCGTCTTGGGACTTACGTCCAATCCTTCCTTCTCAAGAAGAACCCTTTGAACCAATTTCCAGTTGGGCTTTTGGTCTATGTCAAAGTGCCTTAAATAGGCTTCCGCCGCCGCCAGCTTCTTTTGGGGTCGGCCAACATTGGTTTTCGTCTCCCGCAGAGACTCGAACTCATTATAAGCTTCCCACCCAAACACAGCCTCAAACATAATTTTGAAGAATGTCGTTTTTACCGACTCCCGGGTGATGGATGACACGTCAGCATCTCTTAGGCAAAGTGACCACCCGCTGAAATCTTGAACGGTTTTCTCGTCGAACGGATAACCATACTCCTCAGGAACCAACAAGCCGCCAAATGAGCTATTTAGTCTTGTGTATTCGGTGCTGTCGACGAGGAAAGTTCCCCGAGCATAAAACAAGTTTATTGAAGTATTTGGACAGTCGAAAAAGGTCTCGCGCCACGGGTCTTTGCCGCTTTCAAGTATCGCTTCAATTTCTCGTTCAAAACTGGGCCAATCAATAAAGCACTCAAAATAGTCCTGATAGAAATCCGGAACTCTTTTCAAATAGTGCCATTGGATTAGGTTAAGGTGAAAAGGCCCATCAAGGCGCAGGATTTCTCCTCCTGGGGAGCAGATGAACTTCTCAAATTCTTCAATCAATTGGAAAAAGTGCGTTCCAAGACCTCCTGTTGAGAATATATTTTTGCAAGATGCGAGCTTTGCGCTCCACCGTCATGTTCAAACGCCGCCGAGAACAGCCATCCAAAATCTACGTCACATCTTTCGTAGTGTTCTTTGACTACCGCAAATGCTCTAACGTAGGAGTGATATCCGATGGGGCTGAACATCAGTGTATTCGTGCGACTTTGCGCTCTGTGTTCGCTACAAAAGACGACCACCCTTCCATCATCTCACGACGGCGGTTCAACAAATCCGACCGTGCATACGCGCATTCCACATCAGACCCAACTTGATGCGCCAGCGCCGCCTCGGCTAGTTCGCGCGGTGAATTTGCCGCCTCAGCTGCACAATCGCGGAAACTGCTGCGGAAGCCGTGCACCGTGAAGCCTGATACGTTCATTCGGCGCAGAAGCATCAACATCGACATGTTCGACAAAGGATGGTGCCGCTTCAGCCCCTCAAATACATACTCAGACTCCATCGCCCGCAGCGGCTCCAGTATCGCCAACATTTCATCCGTGAGAGGCACCCGGTGCGCCTTACCGCCGTTCATGCGCTCCGCCGGGACCGTCCACAGGCCAGCGTCAAAATCTACTTCCGGCCACTTCATTTCGAGCACCTCAGACGTGCGGCTGGCTGTCAGAATGGTGAACATCAGCGCCTTTGCCGCCATTGCGTTGCGCGGTTTGAGCTTAGCACAGAATGCAGGCACATCGCGCCACGGCATTGCATCGTGATGATGCACCTTGGCTCTAACAGTCGGCAAAACTTTGGCGTCCCGGATTTCCGTCACCGGATTCTCGCCGGAACGGAACCCTTTGGATTTGGCAACGTCCAGAACTGTCTTGATGCGCTGGGCGAGGCGACGCGCGGTTTCGTGCTTCCCGGTCCAGATGGGCGATAGGCACATCAACACTTCCGGTTGCCCGATGCTATCGACGGGCATCCGTCCGATTTTGGGGAAAGCATAATCGCGCAGCGTGTTGAGCCACTGCTGACCGTGTTTGGCGTTCTTCCAAGTTGGCAAACGGTCGATATGCACCTGCTGGGATATTTCAGCGAACGTGGGTATCTCCATGCGTGCGTTGAAGCGAGGATGCAGCCCTTGCTTTGCCATGCGGCGATATTCGAGCGCTCGGTCCCGAGCCTGGTTTAATGTCACGATATCAGCCCCACCCAAACCTAAATCGGTTCTAAGCGGCCCGCCTTTCCTGTTCTTCAGTCCTTTTACGACAACACGCACAATCCAGCGCCTTGCGCCATTCGGGGTATCATCCACAACAAGATAAAGCCCACCGCCGTCGCCGTGACGACCCGGTCCGAGATTCTCTACCAGCTTTTTAGTTAGCTTTCCGCTGAGCGCTGCCATGGAAAATACCGCAAAGTATACCACTTATTAAAAGGAAACGAAAACTTTTGAATGAATGCCAGAGGAAGTTTGGAGAGCGTCAATCCCCATTGAAACAACAAATAAATCGCCTCAAAGGCGATTCATCGAAACTCACTAAAATGGTGAAGTGGTAGCCCGTAGGGGAATCGAACCCCTCTTTCCAGGTTGAAAACCTGGCGTCCTAACCGATAGACGAACGGGCCGCGGCTCGTGGACGGCTAATTAGGCAAACTCGGCCGCGAGAGCAAGAAGATTCTCAATGGAATAACCGGCGCGTGCGCCAGCGGTATTCAGGCCACTCGCGCGGCGTCCTCCAGACGCAATTGTGGCGTCTGCCGACCGCCCCAGTGGTTGATTTCCAGACGCCCGGCAAAGTGGAATCTTGCGCCGCCATGGTCGCTGAGCGACATGCCCAGCGGCCCATCAAATGCACCGAATGCGATGGCGTCAAGGCGGGCGCCAAGCCCATCGCCAAGCGTCAGTTTCAAATGCCCAGATCCAACCTGTTTTGCATGCAGCACAACGGCCTCGGGCAAGGCAAATCGGGGCGCCGGCGCGCCTTGACCAAACGGTCCTGCCGCTTCGACCTGGGTGATCAATTCGACGGATGCGGCCCCTGGCATGAGTGCTGTATCAATGTGCAGGTCGCGCGGGCCCCCGGCACCGGCGCCCTGTTTCTCAAGAAGCTGACTGAGCCGTTCCATTGCGGCATCAAGCTGATCTTCCGCAACGGTCAGCCCGGCCGCCATCCGGTGGCCGCCGCCTTTGATTAGCAAGCCTTCGGAGACGACTCGTTGGACAGCGTGGCCGAGATCAATTCCGGCGATCGACCGACCGGAGCCTTTTCCCTCGCCGCCTGCCAATCCCACAACAACGGCCGGTCGGTTGGTCGCTTCCTTCAGTCGCGCAGCAACGATGCCGACGACGCCCGGATGCCAGCCCTCACCAGCGGCCCAAATCAGCGGCTTGTCGAGACCACGGCCCTCGGCCTGGGCAAGTGCAGCATTGCGAACCGCAATTTCGATCTCACGCCGCTCTTTGTTCAACTCGTCAAGCCGCTCGGCCAACGATCGCGCCTCATCCGGATCGCGAGTCGCGAGACAGCGAGCGCCGATATCGGCTCGTCCGACCCGACCGCCAGCATTAATTCGCGGCCCGAGGATATATCCCAAGTGATAGGCCGTCGGCGGCGCGTCGAGACCCGCCACGTCGGCCAGTGCAGCAATACCCGGCCGTGCCCGGCGCGCCATTATTTTTAAACCTTGCCGAACAAGCGCGCGATTGACGCCCGATAGCGGCGCGACATCGGCCACGGTGGCCAGTGCGACCAGGTCCAGCATGGCGAGTAAATCGGGACCCCCGCCGCCTGCGGCCTTCAGACGTCGATTTGCGTCAACGAGAACCAGGAAAACAACCGCTGCGGCACAAATATGCGTCAGATCACCACTCTCGTCTTGCCGATTGGGGTTCACGACAGCGATTGCCGCGGGCAATTCTTCGGCGGCAAGATGGTGATCTAAGATTATCACATCCGCACCTTCGGCCGCCGCAATCGCCTCGTGCGACAGTGTCCCGCAGTCGACGCAAATAATCAGATCATGGTGCGCGGCCAGTTCCGCCATCGCCCGGGAATTGGGGCCGTATCCTTCATCGATCCGGTCCGGCACATAGAGCGTGGCATCGTGATCTTGTTGCCGAAGCCAATCCAGCAGCAA
>CAJHYP010000015.1_pt1 | contig 54346 bp, 55 predicted proteins | sample 9198731 | NCBI WGS metagenome assembly CAJHYP01 (sample SAMEA7708363, study PRJEB35096) | sediment metagenome | biome: marine neritic benthic zone biome [ENVO:01000025]; feature: sediment [ENVO:00002007]; material: shallow marine sediment [ENVO:03000034] sea grass bed [ENVO_01000059] ...
CGCCTACATCCACGAACGTCCTGGCCGTTGGGTGGCAGAGGCGGCCTGGCCAAGCCCGCGCATAACCGAAAAGGCATTTGCATTAAATTGCGACGGATTGGCCGATACACCAAAAGCCGGCACCGGAATGATGCTTTCCTCGCCGCAAACGACGGGAATGACTGTTCAGAACTGGATCCACGGTGGCGCCAAAGGCTTACCGGACGAACCCGTTGACCAACGCCCCGACGACGCCAACTCACTGATTTTCGATTCCGCGCCTCTCGTCGAAGAACTGGATATCCTGGGCGCCGCGACAGTCTCTATCGAGTTTCAATCAGAAACCGAAAACGCATTTGTTTGCGCGCGAATCTGCGAAGTTCTGCCGGACGGCACCTCACAGAGAGTTACTTACGGCCTCTTAAATTTGACACATCTTGAAGGCCACGAAACACCGCAACCGCTGATGCCAGGTCAGACGTACAAAGCCGAAATTAAGCTCAATGACATCGCGCACCGCTTCGCCACGGGAAACCGCATCCGCGTGGCGCTGTCGACAGCCTATTGGCCGATCATCTGGCCATCTCCGGAAGCCACGCGGCTGACCATAGCTGCTGGAAAATGCCAGCTTACGCTTCCAGTGCGTCCGCCGCTTGCATCTGATGCTGACTTGCCCGAGCTACCGCCCGCCGAACGCGCCGAACTGGCCCCTCGAACGGAACTGCGAAAGGCGGACCCGCTAAGTCTGCATATCCGCCGCGATTTCATCACAGGTTTGGTGCGGATCACGAAGGTGATGGACCATGGGCATATTCAGAATGACTATACCGGCTGGAGAACCGATACGACGACCACGCGTGAATTCGAGATAACGGACCTTGATCCGCTCTCTGCGCGATTCACGTCGAATTCAGAAATTTCATTTGGCCGGGACGAAATGCCGGCGATAACGATAAGCGTCGACCATGAGTTGACCGCAAGTCGCGACGAACTTCACGTAACTGCTTCGATGATTGCGCGGGAAGATGGCGAGGAAGTTTTCAACCGAAAGTGGACGGAAACCGTGCCGCGAAACTGCGTCTAGGGTCCATCGCGTATTTTCGCGCTCCCAGCGCTACCGGCTCCAGTTGATCCAAATCATTTTCCAGGAAATGGAATCGGCTTTATTCTGTATTCCGTTATCAAACCAAAGGAACAGATATGGCAAATGATTCCCCCAAAACCGAAAAAGAAGAGCGGACCTGGATTGAAGAGATCGAGGTGTCGAGTGAAAGGCTGAAGGAAAAGGTTGAAAGTCTAGCTGCCGAAGCGTCTGTCCGCAGAATCCGCATCAAGGAGCCCGACGGAGACATCGCCGTTGATATCCCGCTGACTATCGGAGCTGTTGCTGGCGGGGCCATCGTCCTCGCGGCGCCGATCCTCGCCTTGATAGGCGCTGTTGCTGCCTTTTTCGCCAAGGTCAAAGTCGAAATCGTTCGTGAGGAAGTGGCCGAAAAGGAGAACGAGGAGGCCTGAGAAACACTCGGCTTCAAGTCCGTCTCCGTTTCAGGACCGTTTTCCTTCAATCGTCTACAATGTCCCCGCTTAACGGCGGGAACCGATAGTGGCTTGCCGCCACGGTCCAGTCTTTATGGTTGCGCACGTATTGCTGGCTGGCATCCGATGGCGGGTTATAGTCCCAATGCTCGCCAGCTCCGGCTTCCATCGCCGCATGCAATTTGCGACGCGACTTCTGTGTTGTGATGACGTCGGACCTGATTTTCTCGCTGTCCCATCTGTCAGCCACTTCCTCGGCAAAAGCCGCCGCAACGTTGTGATAGGCCGGATCAGCGACGACATTTGCCCGTTCCAATGGATCATTGGAGAGGTCGTAAAGTTGCGGCGGATCAGGATCGCAATGGATGTACTTCAGTGCGCCGCGCCGTATCATGAAGACCGGATAAGGTGTCATCTCGGCACAGTATTCGCCGATGGCTTCGTCAACGGGATCTTCCTCTCCACGAGCGAGCGACATCAAGCTGCGACCATCTATTGGTTCCCCCAAAATGCTTTCGTCACCACCACCAATCTCGATAAAGGTCGGCAAGAGATCGATGAGCGAGCAGGCATTTTTGGCGGTTCCAATTTCGACACCCGGACCAGCCATGACCAATGGCACGCGGGCTGAATGTTCAAAAAAATTCATCTTGAACCAAAGACCGCGCTCGCCAAGCATATCGCCATGGTCAGCGGTCACGACGACAATTGTATTGTCCAATTCCCCGATCTCTTCGAGGGTCTTCACAATCTCGCCGATTTTGCTGTCAAAATAGCTGACATTGGCCAAGTACGCTCTTCGGGCACGGCGGACCTCCTCTTCTGTCAACGGGATGTATGAGGCTTCAATTCCGTCCATGACACGACGCGAGAATGGGTCAAGATCTTCCAGTGGTGGAACATAAGCCGGCATGTCTATTTCGTCGTCGGAATAAAGGTTCCACCACTCGGGACGAGCCACATAGGGATCGTGAGGGTGGATAAAGCTGGCAACCAGTGCAAATGGGCTTTTATTCCCCTGGCCCTTGTCGCGGGCAAAGTCGAACAACCAGCGACGGGCGGCAAAGCCCACTTCGTCGTCATAGTCGATCTGGAAAGTGGCCTGGGCCACGCCGCTTTCCTTGACCGTTTGCATATTGTGATACCACTTGTCGATCCGCTCATCCGGGGCTTCCCAATCCGGCGTCCAGGCGAAATCAGACGGGTAGATGTCGGTGGTGACGCGGTCTTCAAACCCGTGCATTTGATCGGGTCCAACGAAATGCATCTTTCCGGACAGACAGGTGCGGTATCCGAGAGTTTTAAGATAATGGGCGAATGTCGGCACCGTCGCTTTGAATTCGGATGCATTATCGTAGGCGGCAATTCGGCTGATCAATTGCCCAGACATGAAGGCAAACCGCGACGGGGCGCAGAGCGGCGAATTACAGTAGGCAGCATCAAACCTCATGCCTCTTGCCGCCAAAGCATCCAAATTTGGTGTCTTGGCAACCGGATGCCCGTAAGCCCCCGTGAATTGCGGAGCCAGTTGGTCTGCCATCACAACAACGATGTTCGGCTGAGCAGTAAAATTCGACGTAGCCATATGTCCGTTCCAGGTTGTGTCCGCCGTGGACTTTGGCGGGACATTCGACAATTAGCCAATCATAACTCCAATTCGGCAGGTAGCAGTGTCTGCCACACACGCAAACCGGAACTCGCGACACCGGGCACAGTGGTAAATTCGTGGATTGTAACTTAACCTGCGGGCATGCGATCGCTACAAATTTTCTGCCTGATATTTGGCCTTGCCGGAATATTTTCGCCGGCACTGGCCGATCAGAATGACCCGCGCCTGAGCGAGCTGTTTGCGCAACTCAAGGACGTATCAGCACCGTTTGAGGCGGCTTCAATCGAATCGCAAATCTGGGCAATATGGTTGGAAACGTCAGATCAGGCGGCAGCCTCATTATTGCAGACCGGCTTGGACGCAATGAGTGTCAACGATCATCTCGCAGCGCTTGATGCATTCGATCGGCTTGTCACGATTGCCCCGGAATTCGCTGAAGGCTGGAACAAGCGCGCAACGGTTCACTACCTTGTTGGAAATTTCGAGCAGTCCCTTGATGACATCGCGACCACGATTTCTCTCGAGCCACGTCACTTCGGAGCATTGTCCGGGCGCGGGCTTGTTTATGTCAGTCTTGACGACCTAGGGCGTGCGCTGACGTCATTTGAGGCTGCGCTCGCCGTATATCCAAACATGGCAGGCCCGCGGATCAATGCAGAGGCAATTCGACGGATACTCGGCAAGGAAATTTAGAGTTGGGCCGTCGGACCCCTACCGGAATTCACAAGTAAGGCAACACAGACGCTGCCGCTACTTCCCGAGTCGACTCCTAGGGATGGGCGGCGATGAACTGCACTTGTGATGCTGGGAACGCGCCGTTATTTGGTCTTTGGGGCCGGAGGATCATGGCAGACCGATCATTTCAACAAGACGAAGAACGCGAAAAGTCGCGTAATGTCCGTGCGCTAAGCGCGCTTTGGCCATTTCTCGCTCCTTACAAGAAATTGCTCGCCGCAGCAGGTGGAGCATTGATCCTGACGGCAATGATTTCGCTTGTTTTGCCTCTCGCCGTGCGGCGCGTCGTCGACGGGTTTGAGACGTCAGCCGCCCAGCTGCTTGACAGCTATTTCATGGCCGCACTCGGCATCGCTCTTCTGCTCGCGGTCGGCACAGGGCTCAGATACTATCTTGTCACGCGATTGGGCGAACGCGTGGTCGCCGACATCAGAACGGCTGTGTTTGATCGCATGATCGGCATGAGCCCGGCATTTTTCGAAAAAATCATGACAGGTGAGGTGCTCAGCCGGATCACCACCGACACCACACTGATCCTCAGCGTGATCGGGTCTTCGATATCAATCGCGCTGCGGAATGCGCTGATCTTGGTCGGCGGCCTTGGGCTTTTGTTTTTCACGTCAACCAAGCTGGCCGGATTGGTTTTGCTGATTGTTCCCGCAATTATCGTACCGATCGTCGTGCTTGGTCGCCGGCTGCGCAGCCTTAGCCGCGAGAACCAGGACTGGATCGCAGCGTCTTCGGGAAATGCGTCCGAAGCATTGTTGTCGGTTCAGGCTGTCCAGGCCTATACACACGAAGAACCGAGCCGCCGGGGCTTTGCCGACGTCACGGAGAAATCCTTCGATGCAGCCCGGCGCCGGATTGGTACGCGCGCAGTGATGACAGTGATCGTCATCTCGTTGGTTTTTACCGGTGTTGTCGGCGTTCTTTGGATCGGTGCGCGGGACGTGCGAAGCGGCTCGATGACCGTGGGTGAGCTGGTGCAGTTCGTCATATATGCGGTGATGGTTGCCGGCGCGGTCGGGGCACTTTCCGAGATTTGGGGTGAGCTTCAACGCGCCGCGGGCGCGACCGAACGTCTTGTCGAACTCCTAGGTGCAACGGACACGGTGCAAGACCCAACAAATGCGATCCCGTTGACGGGTCGGATGGCGGGTTCCGTCAGCTTCAAAAGTGTGACATTTCGCTATCCCGCGCGGCCGGAAATCGCCGCACTTGACGGCGTCTCGTTAGACATAAGCCCCGGCGAGACTGTGGCGCTCGTCGGCCCCTCGGGCGCAGGCAAGACCACCGTCATGCAACTATTGCTCAGGTTCTACGATCCCGATGCGGGTCGCGTTTTGATCGATGGACACGATCTTTGTGCTGTCAAACGCAGCGAATTCCGCAAATCTATTGCGCTTGTGCCGCAGGATCCGGCAATTTTCGCAGCAACGGCACGGGAAAACATTCGATTTGGGCGGCCGGATGCAACCGATGCTGAAATCGAAGCAGCGGCGCAGGCCGCCGCCGCGCACGAGTTTCTTGCGGCTCTTCCGCAAGGTTATGACACTTATGTGGGTGAACGCGGTGTTATGCTCTCGGGTGGGCAGAAACAGCGGATAGCAATTGCCCGCGCCATATTGCGTGATGCCCCGGTTCTGCTTCTGGATGAAGCGACCAGCGCCCTGGACGCTGAAAGCGAGCGATTGGTGCAATCTGCCGTTGAAACTCTGGCTGCGGGCCGCACGACAATCATCATTGCCCACCGCCTGGCCACGGTGAAGAAAGCCGACCGTATTCTGGTCTTTGATAACGGCCGGATCGTTGCGAGCGGCCCCCACGAAGCTTTGGTGGCCGAGGGCGGGCTTTATGCCCGGCTTGCGCGGCTTCAGTTTACCGACGGTATGGCCGCCGAATAGTAGTCTTACGCTGCGTTGTCAGCTGATTGTTGGCTTGCGAGGCTGCACCATTCCCACGACAAAGCTTGCCAACAGAAAAAAAGCGTCGACATAATCGGCCAAGGGGAGGACGCCTTAATGACCAAATTCGGGTCGGTCGCGGACCGGGACGCCATTGAAAATGCGATGCCGTGGGAAAACCGCGACGTGGCGAAAACGGTTTACGATATGTTGAGCCGCACAAAGGACCGACACGGGTCGCGAAACGCCGTGTCGTACCAAATTCTGTCCGGGCCCAAAGATAAGGCTGAAACGCTCAATTGGAATGACTTGCACGCCAAGGTTACGCAAGCAGCCAACATGTTTCGGGGGCTGGGTGTCGGCGAGAAAGACGTCGTCGCTTACCTTCTGCCGAACGCAAATGAAACGGTGATCACATTGCTTGGCGCCTGCGTTGCAGGCATCGCCAACCCGGTGAATCCGCTCCTGGATGCAGAACAAATCGGTGCGATCCTTCGCGAAACCGGTGCCAAGGTTCTGGTGACACTCAAGCCGTTTCCCAAAACCGATGTACCGCAAAAGGCCGCCGAAGCGGCCCAACTCGCGCCAAATGTCGAAACCATTCTGGAAGTGGATCTGAACCGATACCTGACGCCGCCAAAGTCGTGGATCGTGCCGCTGGTGCGCCCAAAAAATCCCATTGCTCACAACGCCCGCGTGCTGAGTTTTAATGCCGAACTGGCAAAACAAAATACGACGCTCGATTTTGAAGATGCTGCAGCAGACCGCGTCTGCGCCTATTTTCACACCGGCGGCACCACAGGGATGCCCAAAGTCGCTCAGCACAAGTACTCCGGCGTTGTCTACAATGGCTGGATTGGTGACGAGCTTTTGTTTGACCCCGAAAGTGTCGTTATCTGCCCGCTGCCACTTTTTCACGTCTTTGCTTGTCATGTCATCTTGATGGCAATGGTCACAAGTGGCGCCCATGTAATCTTCCCAACGCCAGCGGGCTATCGCGGCGAAGGCGTGTTCGACAATTTTTGGAAATTGATCGAACGCTGGAAAGTGACGTTCATCATTACCGTGCCCACGGCAATTTCGGCCCTTATGCAACGGCCTGTGGACGCCGACATTTCTTCGGTGAAGACAGCATTTTCCGGCTCCTCGCCGCTTCCAGTTGAGCTGTTCAAACGGTTCGAAAAGGCCACTGGAGTCGAGATAATCGAGGGCTACGGTCTGACCGAAGCAACTTGTCTGGTGTCATGCAATCCGATCGATGGGGACAAGAAAATCGGTTCGGTTGGCGTCCAGTTTCCTTATACGAATGTGAGAATTCTCATCGGCAAAACGGACGGCATTAAGGAGTGCGGCACGGATGAGGTTGGCGAGATTTGCGTCGCAAACCCCGGCGTCATCGTCGGTGGCACCTACACCGAAGAAGACAAGAACCACGATCTTTATCACGAATTTGATGGCGTCGGGTATCTTCGCACTGGCGATCTCGGTCGGATCGACGGCGATGGGTACCTGTGGATTACCGGGCGCGCGAAAGACCTGATCATTCGCGGCGGTCACAACATCGACCCGGCCGAGATTGAGGAAGCACTTGCCGGCCACGATGCCGTCGCCATGGTGGGCGCAATCGGCCAACCCGACGCGCACGCGGGCGAATTGCCCTGTGCCTATGTTGAATTGATCGCAGGTGCCAGCGTCACGACCGACGAATTGGCGACCTTCGCGGAAGAGAAAATATATGAACGCGCCGCATTGCCGAAATATATTGAAATTGTCGAAGAGCTTCCAAAAACTGCCGTTGGCAAGGTCTTTAAGCCCGACCTGCGCCGCATGGCTATTTCACGTGTCTATGACAAGGCACTATCAGATGCCGGCCACAACGCACATGTCGTCGAAGTGACTGAGGACAAAAAACGTGGGCTTGTCGCACGTCTGACCAAGTCGTCGGATGTGGACGAGGCGGGCGTTGCCTCAACGCTCGGGGAGTTTACGCGTCCCTGGGAATGGGCGACTTAGGCTTCAATTGTTCGCGTATACTCGACGCCCGCCGCATTTTTAACAAAATTCCTCAATCCAACGTCGAACTCACGCCGCAATCAAAGTCCAGTCTGCTTGAAACAACCAGCCTGGGGATTTTTGGAATGGCAATCGGCTACGCACTTTTTGGAATTCTGGTGGCAATGGCCGCTGGCGTTGGAGCCGCCGCTGCGGGTTCAAGTGCACTTGCGATTATTCTTTCTTATTCCGCATGCGGCGCTGCGGTCCTCTTCTCGGCAGTTCTAACTGCGATGATTTTCGACCGCGATGAAGAAATGCACAAAGATTCGGTGCTCGTCGCCGGAAGGTAGTTCAGTTTATTACCACCGAATACCGAACAATTCGATTGTTGTCGCTGTCGCTAATAAAATAGCGGTTGCCGTCGACGGCCACGCCCTCGGGATCATCGAACTTGTTCGGGCCAAGCCCGGGACTTCCGTCGCCAAGTACGCCCAACAAAGTGCCGCCATCCGGACCGTCCGGGTCAATCAACAGGATCCGGTGAGCATCCTGATCGGCAACGGCCAAAAACCCTGCGTTTGTTACGTCTAAATATCGCGGTCCCAGAAAACCAAATTTTGCCGCGTCGATGACTTGCAACTGTTCCAGATCCGGCGAATAGCGCACCAACCGCCGCAGCCGGTTGTCTGCGACCCAGATCGATCCGTCGGGTCCTTCAGCGACGTCATGCGCGCCTATATGCCCCTCGACCGCGTGGACGAATTCAAGCCCCTCAAACTTGGCTAAGACACCGATGCCGCTTGCCATCGCATAGACGTGGCCCGAGGAGTGATAGAGTGCGCCTTCGGTGTTGGGTGCGCTGAACCCGATATCCGGAGGCGCGGCTAGCACATCAAGGCTCTCGTAAATCGCGACCGCGCTTGCCCCGGTAACAGCAAGCGCGACCTCGCCGTTCGGTCCAAAGGACACATCCCTGACGCCGGGCAAAAATCCCTCGCCTAGACTTTCCAACAGTTCGAGCGATTCCGGATCCAGGACCGCGATCCTGGCATTCAGCTTATCGGCAACGTAAAGCCGCCCGTCTGGACCAATCGCAAGATCGTGCGGATCGCCCAAGATGGACTTGCTTGCTTGTTCGAAACTCGCAAATGGACCTGGGCTAGCGTTTTGCGCCGCAGCGGGCGAAGCGAGGCAGAGGATCAAAAAACATAGGCGCAGCATTTCGAAAGCCTAGCACACCAGCGCTGCATCGCCACTCTGCGATCCTGCGGGTCGATATGGCAAAAATTCAGGTCGTGGATGGCGGGGTTTTGATGACGTTATTGGAATGGGGCGCAATTCGCTTGCACGTCTCGACGCCTTACGCTCATTCTTTGGAAAACAGCGGAGGCGCCTCATGTCCGACACCGTATCATTTACGCAAATGAAAGATGGGACCCGGGAGGATTACGAACTTCTGGCAAGAAACGAGGAGTCCTATCAGGCGATGACCGCCGATCGCATCCTAGATGAACTCCGACGTCAGGGGCAGGCGACAATCGAGGGATATAAAATCACGCGGCTCGAGCACGGCCTGCAGACCGCGACCCGGGCCGAAGCCGACGGCGCCGATATCGATTGGATTGTCGGCGCCTTGCTGCATGACATCGGCGACGGGCTTGCGCCGCAGAACCACGACCGCTTCTCGGCCGAGGTCATCCGCCCGTTTGTGCGCTGGGAAGTGGCTTGGGTTGTCGAGCACCATGGCATTTTTCAGATGATCTATTTTGCGCATCACTATGGCTGGGACGAAAATGCCCGCGACCGGTTCAAGGACCACGCTTGTTTTGATGCCTGTGCAGACTTTTGCGAACGCTGGGACCAATCTTCGTTTGATCCCGGCTACGACACGAAATCTCTCGAGCATTTCGAGCCGATGATCCGCAAGGTATTCGCGCGCAAGGCCTATGATCCTAACGTACTGCGGGAGGGAGAAGTCGCGGGATTGCCACCACTGGCGGCCTGATGTTAACTCATTGTTATTAAGATGTTTCGCCCGCGCAACATCTCTCTCCTCTACGATTGAATTTGCATCCGCAAGAATGAACCGCGCCACAGAATCTTCGCACCGCTAGCCGCCAACGGGAGAACACATTTGACCGACCTCATCCCAGCTTGGGTAGACGGCGAGCTCAAGCCAAGCGAGAAACTCGCGGTTCACTTACAGGGGCTTCGCCACAAGGCCGTCAGCGTCTTTCTTATGGACGGCGGCCGGGTGCTGCTTCAAAAACGAGCCGAAACGAAGTATCACACGCCCGGTCTGTGGTCGAACACCTGTTGCACTCATCCGAATTGGGACGAAACGCCGAAGGATTGTGCGCTGCGCCGCCTCGACCAAGAACTTGGCATTACTGGCGTGCCGGTGAGCTTCCGCCACCAGGTCGAATATCGCGCCGATGTCGGCAATGGCATGACCGAGCATGAGGTGGTGGATATTTTCGTGGGCTCCGTTTCGCCGGACATCCAGTTAACCGCTAATCCAGCGGAAGTGTCGGAAACGGATTGGTCGGAGCTACTTGACCTCGCCGACGCGGCGGAGCGCAATCCCCACAAATTCACGCCCTGGCTCTGTATCTATCTCCAGCAACATAGCCAAACGATATTTGCGGATTTCGCGACCTAGCCATTGAATATGGCAGGCGAATTCGAAGCGCCGCTCTTTCAGCTTACGCCCTGCGCGGACTTGTAGGCGTCGGCTTCCGCGATCCATTCGCTCGCGAAGTCCACATCCTGCCAATCCTCAAACCAAGGCCCACCTCGGGTGAAATGGACCGCGTTCGGTGTCCCTGTGTCTGAGACGTCATTCCAACCTTCAAGCCAATTCCATGTGTTTGGAATCTCTCCGATTTCGTCATCTTTGGCCCATTGCATCCGGTGCAGATAGGCGCCGGATTCGCGGTTCACTACTTCCGGAGTGAGTTGACGGGTCGAGGGATGCTCGCAGTTAAAGAACATGAATGATGACCAGTTCTTGCGCGGATAAACCGTCTGGACCGCTCCGTCCATTTTCGTCGTCTCTTTTGGTGTGTAGTCGTGGTGGACGCAGACAACCGCGTGATCCGGGTTCATATAATCCTTCAGCACTGCGATATCGCCGAAAAAGAGGAAATCGCAGTCGCAAAACAACGCCCAACCCTCGAAGCCGGCAAGATAGGGTGTGAAGAACCGAGAATAGGTGAACTCGGTTGACGCCAACGGGTCGACCTCGCGGGTATAGAGCCCCTTGTCGACAAGATCTTGTAACTTGATCGGCTCAACACTTACAGGGATTGACGCGTGACGGAGCAGCGATTGCTTCGCGACTTGGTAGGCGATGTCCTCGCGGGAATCCCAGCCGATGAAAATACGAAAGTCCATTAATGAAAGCCCCTTCAAAACCCTTTGGTTCGGTTTGGTACCTACAGACTTCAACCCACGGCCTCAACCTGATTACCGGCGTGACCGCGTCGATCAAGTTTCCGACGCAGTGGGCGGCAAGGCATTTTCGATGGCGGCCCAGGTCCGCTCGAGTACGTCCCGTTGTGCGTCAATCACGCCGCGGGCGGCAGTGGTCATGCTGTCGCGCGCAGCCTTGTCCCGCGAGAGCGTGAGCACCGCCCTCGCAAGCGCGTCGGCATCGCCAACCTGACGTCCAGCACCGGCCGCTGCCAACGCGCCAAACGCACGTGTTTGCCCGGCGATTGCGGGTTCGTGCAGTACCGCTGAGCCCAACGCCGCCGCTTCGTAGGGGTTCTTGCCGCGAAAATTTTGGCCCGGCAGCTCGAGCGAATGGCCAATAAAGCTGATTGGCGCCAAACGATACCAAAGTCCCATCTCGCCGATGGTGTCGACAATATAGATCTGGGTCCGGGCGTCGGGGTCTTCCCGCCGGCCACGCCGGACGACATGGTCAAAACGCTCCTTGGCGTATGCCTCCAGCGCATCGGCGCTCTCAGGCTGGCGCGGCGCGATGATCGCCAGAGCGTCGGGAACTTCTTTGGCAACCACAAGGTGGGCCTCGATCATCCTCGATTCTTCGTCGGGATGGGTGGCGGCGGCCAGCCAAACGAGCCGGTCGCCAATGTCTTTGCGAAGGCTCGCCAACGTTTCCGGATCGCAAGGCAGTGGTCGGGCGGCGGATTTCAACACACCTGCGACTGATAAACGCTCCGGATCGGCTCCGAGGTCGAGAAACCGCGCCGCGCTGTCGTCATCCTGAACTAGCATAGCGTCGAAAAGGTCCATGATGTCGCGCATCATGCCGCCCAGCTTGCGGCGGCTTTGGAAATTTTTTTCGAGCATGCGGCTGTTGATCAGAACCATCGGCACCCCGCGCCGGCGCGTGTCCACCATCAGGCGCGGCCAGAAATCAAGTTCGGCAAAAACCGCAACACCGGGGCGCCAATGATCGAGGAACCGGCGCACGGCGGGTCCGGTATCGATCGGCAGAAGAACATGAATGGCGCGTTCGGGCAGCCCAGCGCGATCGAGCGCCGCAACAGATGTGGCGGTCGACGTGGTCAGCACCACATGAGCCCCTGGAAGGTCGACCAGCGCACGTTCGATGAGCGGGACCAATGCCAGGCTTTCGCCGACCGACAGCGCGTGGAACCAAAGAACCTGGCTGGCAGGCCTAGGGTCGCTGTATTGGCCGAATTTCTCCGGCAACCGCTCGGCGATCTCTTTGCCTTTCTTCAGCCTCGACCGGAGTGCAAGCCGCCATATCGGTCCCGAAATCTGCGAGAACGCAATATAAGCCCGAAGTAGTGGTGACATGAACTACATCGTTCCGCGATTAAGCAGCCGGAGCATCGTGATCAGCCCAACAGGTTTGCCATTGTTGGTCACGAAGGCGGCCGAGATGCGCCTTTGCTGCAAAATCGACAGCGCCTCTCCGGCGATCATGTCGGGGGGGAGAGTCACCGAGTTCGATGTCATGATGCTGCCTGCGCGCGTGTCGTGCAGCGCGGCCTGCATTGTGGCACCGGCGTTCTGTTCGAGATAACGGCGCACGTCACCGTCGGTGATGACCCCGCGCAGTGCGCCGTTCTCGGTAATACCGACGATGCCGAACCCCTTTTCGCTGAGCGTCGAAATGGCGCCAATCACAGGCGTGTCGCTTGCGACGAGCGGAAGCCGCGCGACCTGATGCATGATCTCGCCCACGTGCTTGAGCGCCGCGCCAAGTGAGCCGCCAGGGTGGAGCCCGTGGAAGCTTTCCTGGGTGAAGCCTTTGCGCTGAAGAAGAGCTATCGCCAACGCGTCCCCCAAGGCGAGCTGCACCATGGTCGACGTGGTGGGCGCCAGATTGTGCGGACAGGCCTCGCGCACCGCAGGCGTGACCAGCGCAACATCGGCCGCCTGCGCAAGCGTGCTATCGGCAACGCTTGTTATAGCAATCAGCGGAACCGCAAAACGCTTGGCATAGCCCAGAACATCGGACAATTCCCGGGTCTGACCGGACCAGCTGATCGCCAGGATCGCATCGTTCGGTTGTACCATTCCGAGATCGCCGTGCGACGCTTCCGCAGGGTGCACGAAATGAGCCGGTGTGCCTGTCGAAGAAAACGTGGCCGCCAACTTGCGCGCCACGTGGCCCGATTTTCCGAGACCAGTAACGATCAAGCGGCCTTGCATTTGCTCCAGGATTTCAAGGGTTTGCGAGATATCGTCCGCAATGTCGGGCAACGCAGCGGACAATGCTTCCAGACCAGTGATGTCGGTTGCCAGAGCGTCCCGGATAGCATCGACACCGCTCATACCTCGGCGCCCTTCGTAAGCGCGTCCAGCGCCTTGAGCCGGACCAGAAGGTCGCCCATTTCGTCGAGCGGCACCATGTTAGGTCCGTCTGACGGCGAGCGCGCCGGGTCTTGGTGCGTTTCGATGAACACCGCCGCCACGCCGACGGCGACCGCGGCCCGCGCCAAAGGCGGCACGAATTCCGCCTGGCCGCCGGACGAGGTGCCGCGACCACCGGGCAATTGCACCGAATGGGTTGCGTCGAAAACGATCGGGTACCCGGTGCGCGCCATGATCGGCAGCGCGCGCATATCGCAGACCAGCATGTTGTAGCCGAAGCTTGTTCCGCGCTCCGTGAGCAGGATACGGCGGTTTCCTGTGGATTCGATCTTGGTGACGATATTGGGGATATCCCAGGGCGCGAGAAACTGGCCCTTTTTGACGTTGATCGCGGCGCCGGTTTCCCCGGCGGCCAAAAGCAGATCGGTTTGACGGCAGAGAAAGGCCGGGATTTGCAGCACATCCACCGCATCGGCCGCCGGTTTGCATTGCTCGGGTTCGTGGACATCCGTCAGCACCGGACAGCCGAATTCGGTTCGGACTTTCGACAGAATCCCGAGGCCCTCATCGATGCCGACGCCTCGCTCGCCGCCGAGGCTCGAACGGTTGGCCTTGTCGAAACTTGCCTTGAAAATATAGCCGATGCCGAGATTCTTGGTCAGCGCAACAAGTGTTTCGGCCATCATTCGGGCGTGATCAAGGCTCTCGAGCTGGCAAGGACCGGAGATAAGTGTAAGTGGCAGGTCATTGCCCATCGCCGCGGTGCCGATTTGGACAGGGGTCATGGCAGCCCCTCCTTTTCCAGAATGGCTTCTATGACGGGAATGTCGGTGGGGTTGTTCAACTCCCAAAACTCGCGGCCACGGGCATCCACAATCACACAGCGGACCTTGATGCCGTTCTCGAGGAAGCGCAGCTGCTCGAGGCCCTCTCGTTTTTCGAGCGGCCCTACGGGCAACGACTTATAAGTTGCCAAAGCTTCCGGCCGATAGGCGTAGCAGCCGACGTGATGATAGACCGATACGGCACCGGCGGGTGCATCGTCATAGAAGGGCAAGATTTCTTTCGAAAAGTAGAGTGCATCGCCGCGGACGTCGAACACCGCGGTGGTGGCGCCAACTCGGCCGGCTTTCCGATCGGCCTGCAGTTTCGCGAGATGCGAGGCACGCGTCTTGAGAACCGGCGTGGCCATCAAGACCGAAGAATCCCGCGCCATTTCGGCAATCAGCGCCTCAACAAAATGCGGTGGCGTCAGCGGCGCGTCGCCTTGCAGGTTCAGGATTACGTCAGGCGGCGTGCTGAGCATCGCCACGGCCTCGGCGCAACGTTCTGTACCGTTGCGGCAAGTATCAGACGTTTTCAAGGTTTTGCCGCCAAATTCCTGAACTGTATCGGCAATCTCGTCGCTGTCCGTCAAAACGTGGACCTCTGCGATATCCGACGCGATCTTAGCCGCCTCCCAGGTGCGACGGATCAGGCTCTTGGCGACACCGGTTGAACCAGTCAGCATTGCCAACGATTTGCCGGGAAATCGGGTCGAGGCATATCGCGACGGAATGAAAATGACTGCGCGCAAACGGGCGGCCTTTTGATGCTTTCTAGCCCGGGTCTAAGGAATACCGTCCGGAAGCGCAAATGCGTGCCACGGAAGAAACCAAAAGAGGGATTCCGGAATAGATCTCAGGGCCAGATCCGCGAACTTGCGCACCAGCAGAGGTGGATCTAACGCCTAGGCTTTCATCAGGATCGAATATGCGATTTCAAGGGCTGCTTCCTACTCCTCTTCCGATGCCGCCGCCGGATCGTCTATTCCCCAATGGATGCTTGATACTCGTCGATTCGGTGGTCGCGGTCGCTCGAAACAGTTGCCGGCGGTCGAGCATGCGAGTTGTGCTATTTATCGAGAATGACAACCCGCGCTGTCAGTGCATTGTTTTGTAACCCGGACAACGCCAGACGCATTCGGTCCAAATGTGAGGGTCGTATTGGCACACATGCGGATGATCAATTATCCCGCGTATAGATGGCCTTCACTTCCATTCGACGAAAATACGAATGCTTATCCAAAATCAAATTCATAAAATCCGCCGTGTTTGCATCAACCTCTTCCCGCCAGCCGCCAACTTTGCCTTTCCTGACTTTAAGCTTATTGATTTCAGAAACATCCTTGGATCCAAATCTGTTTGAGAAAGGCGTACTTCTGAAATCACCACGTTTCTCTTTTTCCTGCATCTTACTAAAGGTATTGCGAGATACAATTTCAGAAATTAATTGTTGATCAAATTCTTTTCCAAAAACTTTACAGATTTCGATCAGTGTTTTCTCTGGAGATTCTTTAAGTTGTTCATAAGAAAAAGTTCTACCCCCAGGTAAGCTATGGCAGTTTAAATTAAAGTGAACGATTTTTTCAACTCCCCACCCGTCGTTTCGGACGAATTGCATTAAATGCTTAGGTGGATTTCTATTAATAAGTCCATATTTGGCGCGTTTAAAATACGATCTATCTACAGCACATATATGGTGAAAGTATGAAACTACCACATCGCGCGGGTCACGGTGAAGAAAGATCCATCTTGACGGCAATGCATGATTCCTGGATAGTTTGTAATAGGGCCTTCCCCAACCTCCTCGAATTGGATTGGCATCAAGATGAGTAAAGTCAGCTGAAACGCCTAAGTCTGCTAGCATAACACGAAGCCATGTCCGGCCCGACTTTGGGTACGATACAACTAAATTTCGCATCCTAGTGCCTCGCGATGTCTTGTGGTAGCATTGATCGTCTTCATGATACAGCAAACGGCGTGAAGAAAACTCAGATGTACACCGGATGCCTACCACGCCCATTCATCCTTCTCTCCTAGATCAGCTCCTCAACAACAACATTTTTGCCGCCGCAACGATTGCCTAGCATAGGGGCGCTCCCGCCGACCGCCCATATCTGGATTGAGAAAGTCGAGAATCGTCGGTATTATTCCGCGGATAGCGATTTGCTCAGTCTAGGCTCACATATCTGATTGTATTCCAACCATCACTGAGCGCCCATATTCAGTAGCCCCCCAAGCCACCATATTCTAAAAATAGAAGGACACGTCGAATGAAAGACATCATATGTTCCTGAAGGGTCGAAATCGCGACAGACTTGTTCGACTTATTATGAATCGGAATCAGCGTCTCCGTATGATTCCATTACAAATGCGTTGGCTCCAACGCGACTATTTTTTGGCATCTTTGAAAAAGTGGCGGAAAATTAAAGGAATTCCTGCGCAAAGGCTTTTTTTTCTCCAATCTTCGATCAGATCATTATCCAATATTCCTGGCGAGATAGCTGAATGTGGTGTTCGCTATGGAAAATCGACGCTTTTTCTTGCAGACGCTGTGGAGGGAGCGCGTAATTTGCACGTATTTGATAGCTTTGAGGGGCTTTCGGATGCAGACGCTGTAAAGGATCCGGGCGTGAATGCATTAAAAAAGAACCATGAAACGCGAAAATTCAAGATCAAAAATCTTGAGGAGGTTTTTGAACGATTTTCCCACTACCCCAATATTCACGTGCACAAGGGGTGGATTCCCAAGCGCTTCAATGAGGTTGCTGACAAGAAATTCGCCTTGGTGCATGTGGATGTAGACCTTTATCAGCCGACTTACGACACGTTGGAGTTTTTCTGGGAAAGGGTCAGTCTTGGCGGGATGGTAATCTGCGACGATTATGGGTCGGACGGTTATCCGGGCGCTCAAAAGGCATTCGATGAATTTTTTGAAGAACGCGTGGAGAAACCTGTAGAACTGCCGACAGGTCAAGCATTCGTCGTGAAGCTGTCTAATGTCAGCGCTAATGGGACAGATTAGTGCGCTTTGATAAGAAAGGATTTCTGGCTGATCGCAACTAACAAGGAGTCAATTTCGGGATTGCGTCAGATGCCGAACTAAGTCTGTCTCTCTGGGTTCGGAGCCGTCATTCGGTTATTTTAGTCAGGTGACCTCTCTGTGGGACCTTCACGTCGTTCGGCTTCCGATCACGAGCGGCTGGTGTCTGCGGTTCGCGACCTATGCGAAAATCACATGGGGCGAACAACGGACATTCGCTCCAGCTGCGCACCAGCAGAGGTGGATCTAACGCCTAGTCTTTCATCAGGATCGATTCGAGAAAACTAGCGGGATTTATCGGTTGCTGACGGTTCCTCCCTTCTATCTGGATTCCAGGCCGTGCTTCGCCCGGATACCGCCCACCGGCGGCCGCGCCACTAGACGCTGACAATACGAACTCGGCCCTAGTGACACTTGATCACAAACGATTGCCCAGCAGGCATCTCGACGGGTTTTTCGTCCGTGTTTTCGAAGAAATCATCGAACGCTTTCTGAGCCCCCGGATAACCGGCAGAACCGTAGTCATCGCAAATGACTATTCCACCGAGATTTAATCGTTCCCAGAAGAATTGGAGAGCATCAAAGGTCGGTTGGTATAAATCTACGTCAACATGAACCAGCGCAAATCTCTTGTCCGCAACTTCACTGAAGCGTTCAGGAATCCACCCCTTGTGCACGTGAATATTGGGGTAGTGGGAAAATCGTTCAAAAACCTCCTCAAGATTTTTGATCTTGAATTTTCGAGTATCACTACCGCTTTTGAAAGAGGTTACCCCGGGATCTTTTTCGGGGTCGGCATCTGATAATCCCTCGAAACTGTCAAATACGTGCAGTTCTCGACTTTCCTGCGCGGTTTCGGCCAGAAAAAGTGTCGATTTTCCGAAACGGGAACCGCACTCTGCGATGTCCCCAGGCACATTGACAAGCGAACGCAAAGCGGACTGCAAAAAAAACGTGCGCTGATCCGGGATACCGGTGACTTTCCGCCATTTTTTTCGCGCTCGAAGGAAATAATCACGATCCAGCCAACGCATCTGTAGTGGCACCATGCGCATGCGCTGGTTTTGTGACATGAAAAGCTTCAACAGCCTGTCGTGTGTGCGACTTCGCCAAATCATTCCTGGGAACCGAGGATTTTAGAGCCTGTATTTTTGTTTGAAACATTTATTCAGCGCGAGTGTAGAAGCACCGATCATATCAGGTCCACCACTATGTTGCTCTGAGGAACTGATTAAGCTGTAAAAAAATATGCTGTTTGAAAGGAGTGTGCGCTTAGGCTCACTGCCCTCTTCCAGTACAAACCTGTCGGCATCGAGGCACCGCACAGAAAGCCAGCCCACTACAGAGATTCGAGAATTTCACGAGAAGAGCGTCCGCGGGTACGGAAACGCTCTTCGACGATCCGGATGATTATTCGGAACGGGCTTAGCAATGCTCCATGTAGCAGATACTCCGTTAGCGTATTGTCATTCAATCGCTGTCTCGACAACGCGAGTGCTGCTTGCCGCTGGTCCGCGATTGCTTCGGCGTCGGTCGGCATTGGGGCCGGGCGCTTCCTCAGGATCATCTGCAAGACGCGGCCGCTGTCGACCTCGAGAATCTCAAAGTCCTCTTGAAGGATGTCCAGCAACGTCAGATCCGAGAAGTAGGAGATGTGGGCCTTGTGGTAAAAATTATAAGGAGAGGTGTCGCGCGAGCAGAGATCAGGAACCTCGACATAGAGAATTCCCTGGTCTTCGAGATGTCCGGCAATTGATTTGATCGCTCCGAGTGGGTCAGGCAGATGTTCTAGCACATGGAAAAGCGTAATCAGATCGTATTTTTTGCCGGATTCGATCTGGTCAAGGTCAAGCGCGCGAAGATCGGCACCATAGTTTTCGCGGGCATGTTCGATATAACCGGACGCCGGATCAATTCCAGCCGAGTCATATCCCATTTTGCCGGCGAGAAACGTAAACTCTCCTCCCCCCGCGCCAATATCAAGATGCCGAGAGCCCGGCTTCACGTAACCAGATATCTTCCGCAACCGCTTCATCGCTGCCTTTCCGGCTCGATAAACGTGTCGAGGTTTAGGAGTATCCGACTTGCGATAGTTCAGACGATAATCGGTGCGGTAGTATTCGGTCAGGCGATCTTTTGACAGGTCATGGACTAACTGCACTAGTCCACAAGTCTCGCAAAGGCCGATTTCGATCTGTTCGCCGTCTTTGGCGTCGCGAATCTGTCGGATTTCGGCGCGAGTTCCGTCGCATACGATACATTTGAACTCCATAATCACCTCCCTTGCGCCGCCAGCGCTGTCTAACCCCTTCAAGTGCGCAGGTGTGAACTCGAAGATATTAGGGGCTTCGACAGCGCGCCTCAACTAGATAGGCGCGGCGAAATAGCCCGTATCTTCATCGGCGCCGATTGCCGCGGTGTCGCTTGCAACCAGCGGCAACTACGCGGACTTGCGATTAAATTCGTCGATGCGCTTGAGCCCGGGGCCGAGAGATCCGCGGGAGTGGAGCCATTGGAAACTTTTCTAAATGAAACCCTTGAATCGAATAAGCGCAATCGCATTGCCCATGGAAACTGGTCCTTTGAGACGCGCTAATTCTTGCATCGTTTGTCCTTCACGCCGCACAAACAAGCATCGAAATATGCCAAGTCATTGATAGCAGTGAATTTCTGGTGCTGCTGGGGAGGATTGAACTCCCGACCTCACCCTTACCAAGGGTGCGCTCTACCACTGAGCTACAGCAGCCTGGAACGTCGCGCGAAATAGCGGCTATCGGCAATCCACGCAAGCGCAATCTAGACGGTATTTCGTGCCTGCGATAGAGATGCTCCATGAGCAGAAAATCCACTCAGGCTCCGCCATCAACTGCCAAGGACGCGCGGGAAGAGCGGCTGAAATCAGCGCTGAAGGCCAATCTTCAGCGGCGAAAGGCGCAGGCGCGGGCACGGGATCAGGCGGAAACTGAGCAGATGAGCACCGGTCCGGCGGACGGCAAAAACAAGGCAGGTTAGTAGATGGATTCAATAATTGTAACGGGCGGAGCGGAGCTTCGCGGAGTGATCCCAATTGCTGGGGCAAAAAACGCGTGTCTCACGCTGATGCCGGCGACGATCCTGACGGACGAGCCGCTGACGCTAACAAACGCGCCACGTCTCAGCGACATTCAAACGATGACGCTATTGCTGCAGTCTTTCGGCGCTGAGGTTCAGCCTTTGCAGGACGGCAAGGTCCTGGCGCTGTCGTCCCATGAGATAGCCAATCTGCGCGCTGAATACGACATCGTGAGGAAAATGCGTGCGTCGATTCTGGTTCTTGGCCCGATGCTGGCGCGGTTCGGCAAGGCTGAGGTTTCGTTGCCTGGCGGCTGCGCCATCGGCGCTCGACCGGTCGACCTGCATTTGAAAGGCCTTGAGGCGCTGGGTGCCGAAATGAACCTTCGTGACGGCTATGTTTATGCCTCTGCCGCGAGCGGCTTGAAAGGTGCGGTCGTTGAATTCCCATTTGTGTCGGTTGGTGCGACGGAAAATGTGTTGATGGCGGCCACGTTGGCAAAAGGCACATCTGAGATCCGCAACGCTGCGCGCGAACCCGAGATCGTTGATCTGGCCGAGTGCCTGACCGCAATGGGCGCAAAAATCGAAGGCGCTGGGACGTCAACTATCACGATCGAGGGCACCGATCGCCTTGGCGGAGCCACACATCCCGTCGTCACCGACAGAATTGAACTCGGCACCTACATGCTGGCGCCTGCTATTTGTGGCGGCGAGGTTGAGTGCCTCGGTGGCAAGATCGAACTTGTTCGGGCATTTTCTGAAAAGCTGGATCAAGCCGGTGTTTCGGTCGAAGAGACACCGAGAGGCCTCAAAGTTACGCGCGAAAATGGCCGTGTCAGTGCTGTCGACGTGCGAACCGAACCGTTCCCTGGATTTCCCACCGACTTGCAAGCGCAAATGATGGCTTTGATGTGCACCGCAGAGGGCGTGAGTCACCTTGAAGAGACGGTTTTTGAAAACAGGTTCATGCACGCACCCGAACTCTTGCGGATGGGCGCCAGCATCGACGTACAAGGTGGCACCGCGACAGTAACCGGTGTCAAACAGCTGAAAGGTGCGCCGGTGATGGCCACCGATCTGCGCGCCAGCGTCTCGCTAATCTTGGCTGGTCTCGCGGCCGAGGGCGAAACCGTCGTGAGCCGGGTCTATCATCTGGATCTGGGGTATGAACACGTCGAGGAGAAACTTGGCGCTGTTGGCGCTAAGATAGAAAGAGTAAGCGGCTGATGGCCGATGATGCGCGGTTTGAGGACGGTGGCACCGGCCCACTGAGACTGCGGGCGCTGGACCCAGACGACCTTGGCGTCATTGCGGCACTTGTCCAAGACGCGGTGTTCCCGGCCAGTGAAGTGCAATGGGACAGCCGCGGTCGACGACTTGCGCTTTTACTGAATCGTTTTCGCTGGGAAGACAAAGGCGCAGCCGAGCGACGGGGCCGGGAGTTCGAGCGGGTACAATCCGTTCTGGCAATTGAAGATGTGCAATCGGTTGCCAGTCAGGGCCTTCGCCGCGGCGAGGCCGAGACTATCCACTCTCTCCTCACCTTGGGGTTTGAACCATCCGACGACGGCGCAGGCGCGGTGTTTTTGACACTCGCAGGCGATGGCGCGATTCGAATGGAAGTCGAAGCGCTGGAGATCACGCTGAAGGATGTGACCCGTCCGTACGTTGCGCCATCCGGCAAGGCACCCGGTCATCCGGAGTGATCGTTTTGATCCGACCGTCCAAGCTTGAGCCTGACCATGCACCCGGCTATGTCCTTTTCGTCAGAGGACCAGAGGCATGCCGCAGTTTTTCAAGACAACGGACGATGATTTTGAAGACCGCTTCGCTGCGCTGCTGAGCGCCAAGCGCGAGGACGCACCGGATGTGGACGAGGCGGTGGCCGGGATCATCGCCGATGTCTGCACGCGTGGCGACGAGGCCCTGATCGAGTTGACTTCGAAATATGACCGGATCGAACTGACCCCGGAAACACTCGCGTTCACGCAAGACGAAATTGCGGCGGAAATCGCAAAAGTCGATCCAGATGAGCGCGACGCATTGGAGCTCGCGGCAATCCGGATCCGTGACTATCACGCGCGTCAAATGCCCGAGGACGCCAAGTGGACCGATGCCAGCGGCGCGACACTGGGATGGCGCTGGCGACCCGTCAGTTCAGCAGGGCTTTATGTACCCGGCGGTTTGGCATCGTACCCCTCGTCGGTTCTGATGAACGCAATTCCAGCCAAAGTCGCGGGCGTTGAAGGGTTGGTCATGACGTCGCCGACGCCGGACGGAGCTGTTAACCCCCTGGTAATGCTGGCGGCCGATTTGTCGGGGATCTCAACTGTATACCGTTTGGGCGGCGCACAAGCGATCGCGGCGCTGGCCTATGGTACCGAGACAATCAGCCCTGTCGATAAAGTCACCGGCCCCGGAAACGCCTACGTCGCTGCGGCCAAGCGGCGGGTTTTTGGCCATGTCGGGATCGACATGATTGCGGGCCCATCGGAGATTCTTGTAATCGCGGACGTGGACAACGATCCCGATTGGGTCGCGCTCGACTTGCTAAGCCAGGCCGAACACGACGAAACCGCGCAGGCGATCCTGATCACGAACGATGCGCTTTTCGGGCAAGCGGTCGCGGAGGCGGTCGAGTTGCGCATTGAGACACTGAAACGCCGCGAGATCGCGAGCGCAAGCTGGCGCGACTTCGGCGCGGTGATCACAGTTCAAAATCTGGGCGAGGCCGCGGCATTGGCCGATGATATCGCACCTGAGCACCTGGAACTTTGCGTCGGAAATCCCGATCCACTTGCCGCGAATATCAAGCACGCGGGTGCGATGTTCCTCGGCAAATGGTCGCCGGAAGCGATTGGCGATTACGTCAGTGGGCCGAACCACGTTCTGCCGACAGCGCGGTCTGCGCGGTTTTCGTCTGGCCTTTCAGTGATGGATTTCCTCAAGCGAACGACCGTTGCCAGCATGACGCCGGGTGCATTAAGGGCGATTGGCCCGGCGGCCGAAATCTTGGCAAAATCAGAGGGCCTCGAGGCGCACGGCCTGAGCGTTCGGGCTCGACTTGACCAGTTGAACGAAGATTCCGAATGAACAGGATCGTCCACATCGAAATTGATGATAGTGCACTACCGCCGCCAACTCCCGAAATAGAACAGGAGCGGCGCGTCGCGGTGTTTGACCTTCTGGAGGACAACAGCTTCGCAATTCCCAACCGGGACGGCCGAAATGCGGCCGCCGGCCCGTATCGACTTTTGCTTGCGATCCGTGACCGTCGACTGGTTTTTGACGTTCAAACCGAAACGGAAGATCCCGCTGCAGAATTCCACCTGTCGCTTGGACCATTCCGGCAAGTGGTGAAGGATTATTTCCAGATATGCGAAAGCTATTTCGATGCTGTGAAAAAACTGCCGCCCAGTCAGATCGAAGCCATCGACATGGCGCGGCGCGGTATTCACAACGAGGGCGCGCGGGTGCTGCAAGAGCGGCTGGACGGTAAGGCCGACCTCGACATTGATACCGCGCGGCGGCTTTTCACGCTGATCTGCGTCCTGCATTTTGGGGGCTGAGAATTGGCTGATCTGCCACAATCCGTGCTCTTTTGTTGCGACCACAATGCCGTGCGGTCGCCGATGGCAGAAGTTATGATGAAAAAATACTACGGTCAGACGGCGTATGTGCAATCGGCCGGCGTTTTTAATGATTTGGAAATTGATGGATTCTCAATCGCGGTGTGTGACGAACTGGGAATTGAACTTTCGCGCCATCGCTCACGTTCCTTTGATGAAATGCAGGACTGGGGTGATGACCTTTCGGGGTTTGATTTGGTGGTCGCGTTGTCGCCCGCTTCGCAGCGGCGCGCGCTCGAATTGACGCGATATTACCATTTGGATGTCGAATACTGGCCGATCCTCGACCCAACTGGCCTTGGGGAAACTCGCGAGGACAAGTTGGCAAGCTATCGCCAGGCAAGGGATCAGATCCGCGACCGCATGCTCGCGCGGTTTGGCACCCCAACAGAGAAGGACGCCTGATGTTCGGTGGCTATACACTTGGGCGATGCAACCGGACGTTTCCGGACAAACGATTGTAATCGTGAGATTTCGGGGTCGTGTCAAAGTGACCGCGATCGGTCATGTACTCGGCAAATCTTCGATATACCGCTTGAATCTTTGCGGTTTCCACCGCATGTAATCCACGCTCGGCACGGGGCCGGGCGCAAAAAAGGAGAGATCATGGCCAAGGAAGAATTGCTCGAATTTCCTGGTGTCGTGAAGGAACTCCTGCCGAACGCGACATTCCGGGTCGAGCTTGAAAACGGCCATGAGATCATCGCGCATACGGCAGGCAAGATGCGCAAGAACCGCATCCGGGTTCTGGCCGGCGACAAAGTCCAGGTTGAAATGACACCTTACGACCTGACGAAAGGTCGGATCAACTATCGCTTCAAGTGATGCGAGTGCCGTGACGGGGGGTCGCCAGCGCTTGATCCTCGGCTCGTCCAGCCCGCGCCGGCGAGAACTGCTCGAGCAGATCGGTGTGACCCCGGACGAAGTGCGGCCCGCAGATATCGACGAAACACCTCTGAGATCCGAATTGCCGCGCGACTATTGCCGCCGTGTGACGCTTAGAAAGGCCGAGGCCACAACCCGATTGCCAGGCGAAATCGTGCTGACTGCCGACACCACAGTTTCGATGGGGCGCCGGATCCTGGGCAAACCCGAAAACGAAAAAGAGGCCGCTGAGTTTCTATTGGCGTTGGCCGGCAGACGGCATCGCGTGATCACAGCGATTGCCGTTCTGTCTGACCGCGGGGCAAAGGTTAGGGACGTGGCGAGCGTGGTCAAAATGAAGCAGCTTTCAGATGTCGAGCTCAACGCCTATCTCGCCAGCGGCGATTGGCAAGGGAAGGCGGGCGGTTACGCCATTCAGGGTCCCGCGGGAACGTTTATCCCTTGGATCCGGGGTTCGTTCTCAGCCATCATGGGACTGCCTGTCGCAGAAGCTGCAACACTTCTGGTCGACGCCGGATACCCTTTGCACGAGGGCTGGTCGTGAAGGGAACACTGGCGGTTTTCGACACGATCAATGGCGCCGGGGCCGCGGCATTTCTGCGCGACGGCGAGCTTGACGATCTGCTCATTGATGCGCCCGACAACCGAATACGCCCCGGCGCGATTTTTCGCGCCAAGGCGGGACGTCCGATGAAGGGCCTTGGCGGCATGATGCTGGACACGCCGCAGGGCCGCGTTTTCTTGCGACAAGCAAAGGGCATTGCGCAGGGCCAATGCCTTTTGGTTCAGGCCACGACCTTTGCCGAACCCGATAAGGCCACTCCGGTCACAAGTCGCATTGTCTTCAAAGGCAAGTTTGCACTGGCGACGCCCGGTGCACCCGGGCGGAATATATCCCGTGATATCAAAGACGAAGAGCGTCGTGTCGCGCTGCACGACTTGACAGAAGGCATTGTGGATCAGGACATTGGGCTGGTCATTCGGTCCGCCGCCTCAGACGCCGATGAAAATGCCGTAAAATCCGACGCCCAGGCGGTTGTTGACCTCGCACGGAAGGTGATGGGCGAGGCGCTGGATGGTCCACCCGATCTTTTGCTGGATGGGCCCAACGCCGCCGAAGTCGCTCGGCGCGAATGGCGGACGCCGGACATGAGCGACGATGCAGTCGGTAGCTTTGAGCGGCATGGCGTGATTGAGATGGTTGCGGCGCAGGCAAACCCGCGCGCCGACTTGCCCGGGTCGAGCTTTGTCTATGTCGAGCCCACTCGCGCGCTGGTGTCAGTCGACGTAAACACCGGCGGCGACACCTCGCCGGCGGCAGGACTGAAGGCGAACCTTACCGCGATGCGGGCCTTACCTCGGCTGCTGCGATTGCGTGGGCTTGGCGGGCAGATCGTGCTCGATCTTGCACCCTGCCCCAAGACAGACCGCCGCCAGATCGAACAGATGTTTCGCAAGGCATTTCAAGGTGATCCGATCGAGACCAGCCTTGCAGGATGGACGCCGCTTGGCCATCTTGAGCTGAACCGGAAACGCGAACGTCTGCCCTTGAGTGAGGCACTGCCATGAGCTGCCCGATCTGCGCGAAAACGACCGACCAGAAGTATCGCCCATTTTGTTCGCGGCGCTGCGCGGATGTCGATTTGGGCCGATGGCTGAGAGGCAGCTACACTATCCCAGCCGAGCTCGCGGACGAGGAAGAATTGAGTGCGGAGGAGCGGCGCCAGGGGTCTCCAACGCAGCATTGAAACGAGGCCTCCTTTTTTGCCCGGAAGCTCTGGACAGGGGTCTGGCGCGGCTTTAGAACGCAGCGACCTGAGACGAAGCCATCTTTCGATCCCGTGCCCGGGTAGCTCAGGGGTAGAGCAGTGGACTGAAAATCCTCGTGTCGGTGGTTCGATTCCGCCCCCGGGCACCACTTAGATTAATTAATGTGTCAATTTTCAGCGGCTTAGGCCTCGATCTCTGTTTCCTGTCCAACCAAGGGTCCACTGAAGCAGAATTTGCCAGAGGGGACTTCTCCGAGGCAAGTTGGCAATTCCGATGCCGCCAATCGTTCGGCCTTCGATTGACCGCAAATTTTGGTTCAAAACATCATCAAGTATATGGTCGCGCGTGAACGCCCAACGGCCAACCCGTCAACGAAAAAAGGCCTCAATCGAATGATCCTGGCGACCCTGACGATCGCAGTTAGGGTCTGTGCGGCCGTGAGACTTGATTTCAGGTGGGTAACTTTTGTTGCTTGACGCGAAACAGCCTATTTCCGCCGCATTCTGATCGTCATTCAGACACCATCGAATCCGAATATCCGTTAACCGCAATTCCCGCGGCGCATATGAATTCCTGCAGGCACATCCTGCGTGAGCAATAGTAGAGGCCAAGGTTCCGGCATGAAACAGCAACTTATTCAAACAAATCTTCAGCGTATGATTCAGAATCGGATCACGCGGTTTGAGCGAGACGAGTCTGGCTCACTTATTGCATTCTCGCTATTCATTTTCCTTTGCATGGTCATGTTCGGCGGGATTGCCGTGGATCTCATGCTCTATGAGAACCAGCGAACACACCTTCAAAATTCGACCGACCGCGCGGTCCTTGCCGCGGCGAACCTCGACCAAACTGTCGATCCAAAAGTTGTCGTTCAAGACTATCTTGCGAAGTCCGGGATCAACATCGATCTTGACGATGTAACGGTCACCGAAGTTGGAAGTATGCCGGTGATAACCGGCCGGCAGGTTAGCGTCGATATCAACGGCGATTACGGTACTCTGCTGATGGATATGGTGGGCGTGAACACGCTGCCGCTCGGCGCTTTGTCCGAAGCGACGGAAGCCATCAATGACATCGAAGTTTCGCTTGTGTTGGATGTGTCCGGTTCGATGGGATCAAACCAGAAGCTCGAGCGCATGCAAGACGCGGCGAATGATTTTGTCGCAGAAATTCTCGCCGGTGCCGAAGATGGGCGCGTTTCAATGTCGCTCGTGCCGTATTCTACGCAAGTCTCGGCCGGTCCAGAACTGCTTGCCCAGATGAATACCGAGCACAACCACAACTATTCGCATTGTGTCAACTTCGCCGGCAGCTCGTTTAGTTCGGTTGCTATCGACCACACCGTCACTTTGTCGCAGACCGCTCATTTCGACCCCTGGCGGCACTATAACTCTGGCCAATCGCCTAGAAATTTTGTTTGTCGCGATGAGGCCTACTTCGACATTCTGCCGTGGACGAACGATATCGCGGCCCTGACCAACCAAATCGACGCGTTCGAAGCGGGCGGAAACACGTCAATTGACGTCGCCGTCAAATGGGGTGCGGCGTTGCTCGACCCCTCGATGTCTGCGCCACTTGACGCTCTTATCACCTCGGGTGACGTGCCAACCGAGTTCGCGCCGCGCCCCTTCGCTTATGACCGCGATGATACGCTAAAGTTCATCGTTGTGATGACGGACGGGATCAATACGACGCAATACTATCTCGATGATCCCTACAAAGAAGGCCAGAGCCCAATCTATCGCGATACAGCCACCGGTCGGATTTCGACCGATGATGAAGAGTGGCAGGACCGCGACAACGACAACGACTGGTGGGAAGACTTCTGGTATGCACCTGGTCGCTACTGGATTGACAACCCCTACGACAGCGATGGCGGTGGGAACGGCAGCCAAGCGGTCCGCCTGGATTGGCTGGATGTCTGGGCAACTATGTCTGTGCGCTGGCGCGCCTATCACCTGCACTACAAGCAGTACAACAACGCCAGCGACTATTATGACAACTACAACAACTCAAATGGTCCGCGCAGAAGCATATCCGCTTCGACAAAAGAAAACCGGATGGATCAAATCTGCACCGCCGCGAAGGACGAAGGCGTGGTTATCTTTGCCATCGGGTTCGAAGTGACGGACAGCTCGGCTGACGTTATGCGCGACTGCGCGTCAACGCCGAACCACTTTTATCGGGTTGAAGGCCTCGACATCGAATACGCGTTCGCGTCGATCGCCAATCAGATCAACCAGCTGAAACTGACCCAGTGAGGCGTCACATGCGTAACATCTTCAAAAATATTGTTCGCACGCTTCGCTCGGATCAGTCTGGCGCTGCATCAGTCGAACTTGTGCTCGTCTTTCCGATATTCTTCACGGTCTTCGTGTCCGCGTTTGAAGTTGCGATGATGAATGCTCGAGCTGTCATGCTTGAACGTGCAACCGACATTGTCGTTCGGGATCTAAGGCTCAATGCAGGCGGCACGAATCCGGATTATGACACCATCCTGACCAATGTCTGCAATCTGACGATGATGATCCCCGACTGCACACAAACCGTCAAAATCCAGATGAACCCCGTCGACCAGAATAATTGGACGACCATGCCGAATGAAGTCGATTGCATCAAGCGCGACGAGGATATCGAACCGATCATTCAGTTCGAGAACGGTCAAGAAAACGAGCTGATGCTTGTTCGTGTCTGCGCAGTTGTGGACCCGTTTTTCCCAACCGTGGGAATTGGACGATCAATGCCGAAAGATTCTTCCGGCGGTTACATCGTTGTCGCGTCCTCCGCGTTCGTTAACGAGCCAAACTAGGAATTAGTTATGTCACATTTTAAAGCCGTGATCTTAGATATCTATTATAGGGCGTCCGAACTTCGCAGATCGGAAAAGGGCAGCTTTTCGATTGAAGGCGTGTTGATGTTTCCGATTCTGCTTTGGGCATATATCGGAATGTATGTGTTTTTCGAGGGCCTCCGCGAGAACAACATTAATCTGAAAGCGGCCTATACGATCGGCGACCTTCTGTCGCGCGAAACTGAATTGGTCGACATGGACTATCTGAATGGCATGAACAATGTCTTCGGCTGGTTGACACGATCCCAAAACCCGGTGTCGATGAGAGTTACGGTCGTTCGCTACGATGAGGTGTCTGACAGCCACGTCCTGGTTTGGTCGCGAGGCGTTGCCGGGAAACCCGACCTGGTACAAGACGACGTAGATGTAATAATCTCCCCCGAGGTTCCGATCTTGGCCGACGCCGACACGGCGATCGTTGTGGAAACCTGGGCGAGGTTTGACCCGATTATGGAGATCGGACTGACTTCCACTGATATCTACAACCTCGTTGTCACTCCACCACGTTTTGCCGAACAGCTGATGTTCGTCGGTGTTGGCGACGGTGGCGGAAGCACACACGATGACGGAAACGGCGGCGATACCGGACTCTAAGCCACGAAAGTCCGCGCGCCGCAGTAGAGAAACTCGGGCGTAACAATAACACCACGATTGGCCTATCGCCCTCGGTACTGGTCACGGTTAGTGCCCAATCCTAGGTGATTTGAAGTCGATTTGTTTGGGCCAATCTATTGCGGAAAACCCGGCCACTGTTGTTTCGACAACTTTCGCAAGCGTAATCTCGTCGAGATCAGGTGTGGATAGTCCCCGCGAGATTGCGCGAACTTCATTGAAAGGTCGATTGTAGGAATTTTGCCCGGTCGACTCAAATGGTGCAGCCGCGCGCAAGGTGGTGTTATAAAACCGCTGGGACAGCGCTCCGTTTCAAACCCGACATCTGATACCGCAGATACTTGTCAAAAAGCGCTGCGTGCAGTGTCAGAAAGTTGAACGAGCGGCAGGCATTGATCAGCGCCTGATAAGACTCCCAGTCTCGGCACTACCAAGCTTCCGGCTATCATCGCCAACCGGCATTTTGCTCCTTCCAGTGCAGCTTGTCTGCGAATTTTTTGTGGCTAGTTTGGCAAAAGCTGCGCCCGGTCGTGATAACGGACAAATCATATGGCACAACACAAACGGATTGCGGTGGTCGGATTTGGTCTTGTCGGCCGTCGTCATGCCGAAGTCATTCGTCGCACGCCCGACCTCGAGTTGGCCGCCGTCGTGGATCCGAAAGAAACCAGCCAAGACGCCGCGGCGCCCTTGGGCGCGCCGGTCTATGGAGATCTTGCGGCGATGATCGGCGCGCAATCTCCGGACGGCATCGTTCTGGCGACACCGACACCATTGCATCTTGAGCAGGGTTTGGCGTGCATTTCCTCGGGCTGTCCGATCTTGATCGAAAAACCGATCACTGTAACATCTTGCGACGCTCAGGTCCTAGTAGAGGCTGTGACTGCGGCGGGTGTGCCCGTGCTTGTCGGCCATCACCGCCGGCACAACGGCGTGGTCCAAGCGGCAAAAGCCGCGATTGAAGCGGGAGTGGTCGGTGATATTCGGGCGGTGCAGGCCACCTGCTGGTTCTACAAGCCGGATCATTATTTTGACGTCGCGCCCTGGCGCACCAAAATCGGCGCCGGGCCGATCTCTGTAAACCTTGTGCACGACGTCGACTTGCTTCGTCATTTCTGTGGCGAAGTCGAATCCGTTCAGGCAGTCGTTGTGCCTTCCCGTCGCGGATTTGAGAACGAAGATCTCGCCACCGCGGTCTTGCGCTTTGCATCTGGGGTAATCGCAACAGTCAGCGTATCCGACAGCATCGTTGCGCCCTGGAGTTGGGAACTGACCGCGCAGGAAAACCCAGCTTACCCGGTGACGAACGAAAGCTGCTACCTCATCGGAGGGTCGAAAGGCGGAATGTCCCTGCCGGACCTGCGCGTCTGGCAACATGAAGATGCGCCCGATTGGTGGACGCCAATGTCTGCCCGCAACCTGACGTGCAAGATGGAAGATCCGCTTTCCGTCCAAATGGGCCATTTTGCGCGCGTAATTGAAGGTAGCGAGGCGCCGCTGGTATCCGGACTGGAAGGTCTAAAATCTCTCGTAGTTGTTGAAGCAGTGGCCTTGTCTTCCAAAACCGGTCGGGAGGTGCGCATAGACGCGCTTAAGGAAGAACCCGAGGCAAAAAACCTTGCCGTTTGAAATTATCGCCAGCCCAATTCAGGCAGAGTTGCTCGCCTTGGCAACTTTGTGGTGCCGCTGAAGGGCATTGGATTGGTGTTTCGTGCCGCTCCACTTTGCTCCAACGAATAGCGATATTCCTAAAAATCAGTGCGTTGCCTGTTTCATCCTATTCGGCCGATTCATCGAGAGCGTCTTTGAGGTGCTGGATATCAGAGACGACAAGGGCAACGTCGTAACTGCGGCGACAGCCCTTGCCAGTCTTCGAGACTTAGAACGTCATGGGGAACGCCCAGCTATGTGATTTCCTCCCGAACAATCAGTGAAGGAAATGGGGCACGACAGTGACCAATGCAACAGCGTTGGAGAACTGATATGCGCTACCTGACCCTCTGCGACCTTCAGGCCAAACTCGGCGGTCGTGGCCGCACAACCATCTACCGCGACGTGGAATTTGGAAGATTGCCAAAGCCAGTGAAAATCGGTTCCAGGCTTAATTGGGCTGAATCCGATATCGACGACGCAATAGCCAAATTGGCGGAATGACAACCACCCCCGGCCCGTTTCCCGCACGCATTTTCGGGTGGCCGGCGGCAGCGGATATCAATTGCGCGCGCGCTGGTCTCGGCACCGAGATTCATCGTGACGGACGAAAGCGTCGCCGCGCTGGTTGTATCGATCCAGGCCGACGTGTTGAATCTGTTGCAGCAAATTCAGGCCGAGATGGGTCTGGCGTTCATGTTCATCAGTCACGACCTGTCCGTTGTCGCTCATACCTGCGATCATGTCGCGGTGATGTATCTCGGAAGGCTGGTCGAAACAGCTCCGACACGTCAGCTGTTCGCGGCACCGCGCCACCCCTACACAAAGGCGCTTTTCTCGGCGATCCCCTCGCTCGACCCCGACGACCGGGGCAAAGCGCAAAAACTTGAAGGCGAGATCCCCTCGCCCACCAATCAGCCCAAGGGCTGCAAATTCCACACTCGCTGTCCGCATGCCGTCGACGTCTGCAAGGGGCAGGAGCCTGTTTTGGAGGGCGACGGGTCCGGACACGAAGTCGCCTGCCACCGCTGGCAGGAATTGATGGAAGCGATCCCGGCCTGACCAGGGTCCGGGTTTCGCAGGCGCTGCAAAAAACGAATCAACCCAATCAGCCAATGCCAGGACTGGCGAATTCCCGGTGTTGCCGCGGCCGACGATTGCCCCTCAGATTTATTTCCTGTCTCCGACATACGGTTTTATCGCCGGGGATCTTGCACGGACGCTCATCGGCGCGGCCCGGCAGCCCGGAGACATGCGGATAGTGCAAGCAAAATGTTCGCTTCCTTGGACCAGGGCTGCGTCATTAGCCGCGTTGGGTGGAAAGTCCTGCGCCCCTACTGTGATTGTTGCGTTGTGCAAAACATTCCAACGCTCTCGTTGCAGTGCGCGCCAAAAGCGTTCATCTTTCGGCAGGCGGTTTTCTGCCTATATGTTTTCTGCCTATATGAGTGTGTGGGGGAGGGGTGCTAGTGAAGGTTGCGATACTTGCGGGTGGATGGGGAACCCGACTTGCCGAAGAGACGGACGTAAGGCCAAAGCCAATGGTCGAGATCGGCGACAAGCCGATCATTTGGCATATCATGATGCACTTCTATGCCTACGGGTACGAGGATTTCGCCATCGCGCTTGGCTACAAGGGTGACGTGATCAAGCGGTGGATGGTGGAATACGCTCAAACCCAGGGCGACCTCAAAATCTCCACCGGGTCCGGCAAGGTCCAGCGTTCGCGGCCCGAAACACCGGAGTGGAACATCGACCTGATCGAGACCGGTCTTTACACCAACACCGGCGGACGTGTGAAAGCCCTGGCCGACACGATCGGCGAGGAGCGGTTTGCGCTCACCTGGGGCGACGGCGTTTCGAACATCGATCTCAATGCCCTGGTGGCGTTTCACAAGGCTCATGGCAAACTCGCGACTATGACAGTTGTCCGGCCACCGGCGCGCTTTGGTCATGTCGAGCTTAAGGACAATCACATCACGGAGTTCAACGAGAAACCCCAGGCAGCCGAGGGCTGGATCAACGGCGGGTTTTTTGTGTTGGAACCGGAGGTCTTCAATTACATCAGCGGACCCGAGGTCGCTTTCGAGCGAGCCCCACTGGAGGATCTCACCCGTGACGGCGAACTCATGGCGTACAAGCACGATGGCTTCTGGCAGTGCATGGACACGCTGCGCGACAAGCGTTTGCTGAACAAGATCTGGGATTCCGGGGAAGCGCCCTGGGTAACATGGGAGGCTGGCGAGTGCGAATCCTTGTCACCGGCCATCGTGGCTACGTAGGCTGCCGCCTCGTTCCGCTGCTGAAAGCGGCAGGCCATGATGTTACCGGACTAGACTCGGATCTCTATCGGGCCTGCACTTTTGGAACCGCAAACCTTCCGGCACCCGGGGCTTGTGCCGACATCCGTGACGTGACGCCGGCGATGCTCGAAGGCTTCGACGCGGTCATCCACCTTGCGGGCCTGTCAAACGATCCTCTGGGCGATCTCGATGCGTCGCTGACGCACGAGATCAACATGGCGGCGACCCTCCGGCTGGCGCGTATGGCAAAGACGGCGGGTGTTTCGCGGTTCGTCTTTTCGTCGAGCTGTTCGAACTATGGCGCCGCGGGAACAGACTGGTTGGACGAAGACTCGCCCCTCAATCCGGTTACGCCTTACGCCGTCTCGAAGATGAAAAGCGAAAAAGCGGTCGGCGAATTGGCGGGCAACGGCTTTTCGCCGGTCTATTTGAGGTCCGGCACGGCCTACGGAATGTCGCCGCGCATCCGGTTCGACCTTGTGGTGAACAACCTGACGGCATGGGCGGTGGCGACCGGGGAAGTCAGGCTGAAGTCCGACGGCAGCGCATGGCGGCCGCTTGTGCATGTCGAGGATATGGCCCGCGCATTTGTCTGCGCCGTGGCGGCTGACCGCGACCTGGTTCACGGCCAGGCATTCAATGTCGGGCGCAATGAGGATTGCGTGCAAATCCGCGACGTAGCGGCGTTGGTCGAGGCGGCGATCCCTGAGGCGCGAATCGTGTTCTCGCCCGGCCGGATCACCGATACGCGGACTTACCGTGTCGATTGCTCGAAGATCGCGAGGATCGGATTTCGGCCGCAATGGACTGTCGAGCGCGGCATCGCCGAATTGCGTGATGCATTTGTCGCTCACAAGGTCACCGTTGCCGAATTTGAAGGTGCCCGGTATCAGCGCGTCGCACATATCCGCCAGCTTTTGGAAGCCGGCGAGTTGCTGCCCGACCTGCGGCGCATGGCCGAGGAAAAGGCCGCATGAGCGTGACGCCTCCCATGATAAGCATCGAACGCTGCCGGTCTTGCGGAAGCAAAGATCTGGTCGATCTGATCGCGTTCGGCGAGACGCCCATTGCCGACCGCCTCGTGAAACCCGGCGACCTGACACCGGAATATTCGGCGCCGCTGACGCTCGCGCATTGCAACGCCTGCTCGCTTTGCCAGATCCGCGAAACGCTGTCGCCCAAAGTGCTTTTTCCGGCAGATTATCCTTACTATTCGTCGGTTTCTCCGGCACTGGTCCAGCATTTTCGCGCAAGCGCAGAAGACTTGATCGCCGACCGTGGGCTTGGCCCTGATCACCTGGTGGTCGAGGCCGCGTCGAACGACGGCTATTTGCTGAAGGCCTTTCTTGAACGCGGCATTGGTGTTCTCGGCATTGACCCGGCAGATGGTCAGGTCATGGCGGCGCGCCAGAAAGGTGTGGAAACGATCCATGATTTCTTCACCGCCGAGCTGGCCGAGGAGATGGTCCGGCAAGGGCTGAAAGCGGATCTGTTTCTGGCCAACAACGTTCTGGCGCATGTCCCGAACACCAACGACTTCGTCCAGGGAATCGAGACGCTGCTTTCGCCGGAAGGCATTGCGGTGATCGAGGCGCCATATCTTCTCGATCTCGTCGATCACGGCGCGTTCGACACGATCTATCATCAGCATCTGCTCTATCTTTCGCTGACAGCGCTGGTGCCGCTGTTTGCACGCCACGTTCTGCATCTGAACGACGCAGAGCGCATTCGTGTTCACGGCGGATCGCTGCGGCTGTTCGTTTCGCGCGACCCGGGAAAGAGCCCGCGGCTGGCACGGCTCTTGGCCGAGGAAGACCGGCGCCGGGTCGGATCACCTGAATTCTTCGACAAATTCCTCAAAAAGATCGCGCGGATGCGGAACGACACGCGGGAAGCAATCTCAAGTCTTGTTTACGAAGGGAAAACCGTCGCTGCCTATGGTGCTGCGGCCAAGGGCACGACGCTCTTGCACTATTTTGGATTAGGCGCCGACGAAATCTCTTTCATCGTCGACAGGAGCCCGTTCAAGCAGGGAATGGAGATGCCCGGAACGCGCATTCCTATCATCGCGCCGCAGGCGTTGGCCGAAAGGGCGCCCGACGCGGTGCTGATCCTTGCATGGAATTTCGCCAACGAGATTGTCGCCGAAAACCGTGCGGTCGCTGACGCTGGCGGCAAATTCCTGATCCCGGTGCCCGAGTTCCATATGGTCGCGGATGAGCTCGTTGGGGTGTCTCTCTGATGGCCATGCGCGCTTCAACTGAGAGTGGAAACTGCCCGGCGTGCGGTATCGCGCTGGGCCCCGTGTTCTACGAGACCGGGCCGGTGCCGGTGCATTCCTGCCTGATGCTGGACAGCGCCGAGGCAGCGATTGGTTTTCCGACCGGGAACGTCCGCCTTGCACCCTGTACCGATTGTGGATTTGTCACCAACGTCGGTTTTGACTCCAAGTGGTCGGCCTATTCGCCGGACTACGAGGACCAACAATCCTTTTCACCGACGTTCAATTCATTTGCCGGGCGGCTGGCGCGTGATCTCGTTCACCGCCACGGGCTGGAGGGCAAACGCGCGGTCGAGATTGGATGCTCGAAAGGTGACTTTCTTGCGCTTCTCTGCGAGGCCGGGGGCATGGAGACGATCGGCATCGATCCAAGCGTTTTGCCCGGGCGTGTGGCGCAGCCTACGCGCGGATCGATGAAACTGATCGCCGAATACTACGACGACGCCCATACCCGGCTTCCCGCCGATCTGATCTGCCATCGGCACACGCTGGAGCATATCCACGACATTCGCGGGCATCTTGATCTGCTGTACCGGCACGCCGCGGCGAACCCAGCTGCGGTGGTGTTCATCGAGGTGCCGTGCGCGCGCCGTGTCTTTGAAGAGAACGCATTCGAGGATATCTACTACGAGCACGCATCGTATTTCACCCCTGGGTCGCTGGCGCGCGCGTTGCGTCTGGCCGGGTTCGGGGTTCTCAGGCTCTGGCGTGACTACCAAAATCAGTACCTTCTGGCCGAGGTCAGCGCGGACCAAACATTGGACCGGACGTTCGAGATCGAGGAATCAACCGATGCGACGCTGGACCTGATTGCCCGGTTCGGGATTGAGGTCCGCCAAGTGATCGACGCCTGGCACTTTCGGATGAAGCGGTTGCACGCGAGCGGGCAAAAAATCGCAATCTGGGGGTCGGGGTCGAAATGCATCTCGTTTTTGCATGCGACAAACGGAATTGGTTGCATTGATGTGATATTTGACATCAACCCGCACCGAAAATCGCGCTATATTCCAGGTGTCCCGATGGCCGTGTCCCATGCAGATGACGTTGGGCGGGTCAGACCGGATCACATCGTCATCATGAATGCCGCCTATCGGGAAGAAATCGCGGCAGAGGTTGCATCGGCAGGAGTTGGTGCAGCGTTCTCGGAGCTTGGCGGGGAACAACAATCAGCAGTCTCAGAAAAGGTGGTTGAACACATTGGCTGACGGAGCGGGAACAAACACAACGACCGAAATGGAGCGTGGGGCACCTGCAAGTTGCGGCGAACAGGTGGCAAGCGACGCGCTGCAGGCGACCGGTAGCGACAGTCGGGAGACATTTGCCGCGAACGCCGAGACCAGACCGCGGGTGAGCATCTGCATTCCGGTCTACAATGGCGCTAATTTTCTTGAGGCGGCGCTCGATTCGATAGCGGCTCAGACTTTCGAAGATTATGAGTTGATCGTCACCGACAATGCCTCGATTGATGCCACCGAAAGTATCATGCGAGGTCGCGAAAAAAACGATCCGAGAATTCGTTATATCCGAAATCCAGAGAATCTCGGAGCAGCGGAGAATTACAATCTCGGATTCAGATTATCGCGTGGCGAGTACATTAAATGGATGGCCCATGATGACCTTATCTGCGAGGAGTTTCTGGAAAGAACGGTCAAAATTCTTGATGACGATCCGGGAACAAGCATCGCATTTGGGCACACAGAACAAATAGACGAAGCGGGAGAACAAATACCGTTTGGTGGAACCAGAATGCCAAGCATTCTGGGCGACGACCCTGTCGAGCGGTTTTCGCTTGGAATGGCAGCGGCTGGAGGCTGCTTTCCGATCTTCGGGTTGTTTCGTGCCAGCGATCTTGCGCGTTCGTCACTTCACAGAAGTTATTATGGTTCCGACCGGGCTTTGCTTTGTGAAATCCTGCTCTTCGGAAAGCACAAGATCGATGAATCCGCGACATTCCTCAACAGGACCCATCAACTTCAATCAATAAGAATGCGCGACAGGCGTAAGCGCGCGATGTGGCAGAAAAATGAATTCTCGGTCATTTCGAGCCTCGAACATTTTAGCTTATTGCGTCATCTATTCGAGATGTCAGGACGACATAAAGAAATCGTCTCTCCTGTACGGTTGCGTTTGCGCATAATTCTATTCTCGTTGCGCCCGAAAGGTCTGCTGCTGCTTTGGATGGAATTCCTGCAAGTCCTCTCTCCGAGCGCGGCCGGGTGGTTGCGCAAAGCCGGTAACAAAATAAAAAGAACGCTGAAGCCATCGTGAATTGCCGACGCTCGCGGCGGCGAAATTCGGTGATCATTGAGGCACCGGCGGCTCAATACTTGCAGGGCAAGGTGCGGCCGCATGCTCCGCTCTAAACCCATTCGATTTGCTAATCTCGACCAGATTGAGGGCGACACCTGGATTGTGCCTGGCCAATAAATGAAGAGCAGCCGTGGCAAAGAGGCCGACTTCCGCGTGCCGCTTTCACAGGAAGCCTTGAACGTCATTGAACATGCGAAGCCATTCGCGCGTGACGGCAATCTGTTTCCAAACGTCCGCCGTGGCGTATTATCGGATGCCACAATGAGTCGATTCATGGAACGGCTAGGCATCGATGCTCGTCCACACGGATTTCGCTCCAGCTTCAGGACCTGGTGTGCCGAAGCGACGGATGTGTCGCGGGAAGTGGCTGAAACTGCCTTAGCGCATTCGACTGGGTCTAAAGTCGAGCAAGCATACCGGCGGACGGATTATTTGGAACAGCGGCGGGCATTGATGGAGCGGTGGGCGCTGACTGTGGGTGGTCCGGATGTTTGAAGTACCTGAGGATTTTCGTGGACCGCTGAGCCAAAGTGCAATTGAACTCATTTCGATTGATTTCCTGGACGATGGCGAGTGGTGGGTGACCGCATTAACAAAACTAAAAATTTCTCTTGTTTTTAACGGATTTAGCGACATCGAAGCTGTTAGGCGTGATTCAGAACGAATTAACTCAGTGCACGAGTCAGTAACTGCAGCAATTGTGGCAATGGAGAAAGCGCAAGACGCCGAGACGCTTTACGGGAAATTGTCCGCGAAGATGATTGCAGACCATTTCGCGGAACATGGCGAGACGCTCATATCGTTTGGAAGTACCTCCTACGGCGGAGGGAAAATATAGAAGGAGATGGCGAAGTACAGGTCGCAGTCTGAAGGGAGCGTGCGGGGAATCAAAATGCTCGCAACTGGAATTGCCTTTAGGTTTCAGGAGCGAGGTGAGGCTCTGACTTTCGGGCAGTCGTACGACGGTACCCCGTCAACAAAATACTGTAGGGTTGTGAAGCTTATGATTGACGAAAACAAATTGCATTCGCACTGGCGACGAGCAGCAAAATTTGGAATCGAGTTTGCCGCAGAAAACCCCAGAACCAATTTAATACCATAAATTTACGATGCTCCTAAATTTGGGATTTTTTTTTAATGTCGCATTTTGCGCGATGATGCTCCCCGTCAATTCAAGGAGCTCAAAAATGCGCTACCTCAACTTCTCTGACCTTCAAGCCAAACTCGGCAACCGCAGCCGCTCATCAATCTATCGAGACCTAGAGCTTGGCCGTCTTCCTCGCCCGATCAAAATTGGCGCACGCCTCTACTGGGCCGAGGCCGATATCGACGCCGCTATCACTGCATTGAGTGTATAAAACCACCCCCGACCGAGGGCTAACCCGGCACTGGCGGTGGCTGATGTTCCGTAGTAAGAACAATATCAACATACCCCCGGTGCCTCCCATTTTCAACGGAGGCACGAGCATGAACTCGCGTTTTAAAATCCCTAAACCTCACGAAACCCAACAGGAAACCGCCGACGATTATTCCGGCGTCATCGCCCAGCTATGCGACCGTCACAGGGTAATTGTCTGCCGTGGAAATTGGCAATGGATTCCCAAACGCCGCAAAAAAGGTGGCGCAGTGCGGCCCTGGAGGGCTGTGGGCTACTTCCGTACCAAAGTCGCCCTAGTCCGGGCGTGCGCCACCTTGTGTGGCCGGATTGACCCCGCAGCGATGGCGATCCTGCTAGCGCTCCCTTCCCACTTCGGAGGTGAGCAATGAACCGGCGCGTCATTACCCGTCTTCGTTGTCGCTATGGCATGACAAAACACCGGGCCGTTTGCTTGTGCCGCAAGTGTTCGAAAGTCCGCCATGAAGCATGATCTCCCCCGCGTGCGTGTTGGTCACTTTGACGGCAAATGGTCCGTCTCCGTCAGGCACAAACGGTCTACGGCAGACGGCGCGGATTGGCTGATGCTCGGCCGGTGCAACGATACAGAAGTGGCATTCCGCTTGTGGCTGGCGCTTCAAGGCGAGGATCAGCGCAAGTGAGTCGCTACAAACGTCACAAGCGGGGAACTGTGCGTTTCGTCCAGCTTCCCGAATGGCTGATGGCCTCAGAAGCCTGGGCGACGCTGAAGCCGGGGCCACGGGCGCTCTATGTCGAACTGAAGCGCCGCTACAACGGATCGAACAACGGGCGTATCTTTCTCAGTCATCGCGATGCTGCCGCCCTTTTAAATGTCCACCGCAATACTGTCGGAAAGTGGTTCGCCGAGCTGACCAAACGCGGATTCATTTGGATGGCACAGCCCCCGCATCTTGGGCCGTCAGGTATCGGCCAAGCGTCGCTCTGGGGCTTGTCAGAAGAAACGACAGACGATGGGAAGCCCGCTCGCAAGACGTTCATGTCCTGGCGGCAAAAAACAAAAGCCCCGCACAAAAAACAGGACACTACGTCACTATATTAGTGACGCCCCCCTTCGAACTCGGCCCAGATAGCATGAAGTGGCACAAAATCCGTGACGCATTTCCCTGCATTCAGGGAATCCACGTCACAAAAAAACAGGACATATATACATCTAGCCATAGGCAGAGTTTTCCAGAGGGAGAGGACGAAGTCGGAGGCATTCCCACGACGGGCGGATTTTGCGATGGCCGATACCATTCATTGTGGCATCATGGTTCAAGGGCGGCAGGAGGACTGGCGCAGGGTCGCGATGAAGTAGAGATGGGTTGGAAGATCAGTATCGGAGCAGTGGCGGCCTTTGTCCCGTCGTTACTTCTGGCGGGCACCTCAGGCTACTTTTGCGAAATTACAGGATTTCAAGTCCCCCCGGCTTTTGATGCGGAGAACGAAAACAATTAATCAAATCAATTTTGGTCGGCGTTCACAAGGTCGACGGTCTATGGAAAAACCTCATGGTCCATCTCTTGTCCGATGCAGACACGCAATGGCGAACCGCTTCTTCTCGCCCAACTATTCCGGCATTTCGTTCGTTTTGAATGTCCGCTTTGGGTCAGAGCTGCCGTTCGCCGCAACCTTGCCCAACGACCGCTCTGCGGACAAAGCTGCCATTCGTTGCATTGCAGAAAACCAGTCATGGATTCTGAAAAATACTGCACGCCAATAACCGCGGACCTCGACCCGAATTTTCGGATTTGGTCGGTGTTGCTGACAAATAATCTGGCACAAGCTATTGTATCCAACATTAACATTAACCTGACGCGCCATGCGCGGGGATGCATTAGGAATTATTGTGCGGTTCAAGTTATTTATGGGGCTCTTGGCAGTTCTAATCATTGTTGGGGGTTTGTTCGCCTATAGTGTGCGCACGGCTTACCTGTCTGCAAACAGACCAATTGTGGTCGCTGTTCTGCCGGACGAGGAAGAAAGCGTTCTACGCGGCAGGTATGATCAGCTCCTTGGCTATCTAAGGGATCAAACCGATCGTCAATACGAGCTTTTGATTCCGGACAACTATGGACATCTTGTCGATCTCTTTGAAGAAGGGGGCGTTGACCTCGCATTTTTTGGAGGATTAACGTTCGTTCAGGCGCGCGCCCGGGCCCAGGCCGAAGCCCTGGTTATGCGAGAGATCGATACCAGATTTACTACCACATTTATCGTCAGAAATGAGAGTCCGTGGAATAGCTGCCTGAATCTGTCGTGCGATGATTTCGCCGGACAGGTTTTCTCATTCGGGTCAAGTTTATCGACGTCCGGGCATTTGACGCCGCGGTTCTTTCTGGAGACAGATCTTGATGAGCTCGCCCGTTTCGAGCACGCGGCAAAACCTCTCGATGAGAGCGACGACGTTGGCACCCTCGTTGGGTGCTAGTTCGCCGCGAGACACCGACTGAAGAACAGCGCCGACTGCAGGCGCGGCATCCATCGCGGATCTTAGTCGTGGTAATTCAAACTCAACCGGCGTGCTTTTTCTCGCTGGCGCTATCCGTTCTAAGCAAAGGCGCAGAGCTGTTGCGTCGCCCTCTAGCGCCATCTCAACAGCTTTGCGGGTCAGCCTTTCTGCCTCGCCTTCGAGCAGACCCTCGACCGCCTTGGTGGCCCTGTTTCGCGCGCCGCGCGGCTTGCCGGGATTACCGGGGGCGAAAGTGCCGTCCGAGTTTCTCGTATCCGTATTCTGTCCGCATTTAAGGTTGGTCACAGTTCCGTACCTCAAGATGTTCTTATTCTGTTCTATCGGATTTTGGGTAGGGTAATGAACCCCCATGCCGAACCGCAGAGGCCGCAAAGGCCAATCTGAATACTTGCTACCTAAAAACCGTGTGGCATGGGCAAGGGAGGTCTGGGTAGATCGCCAAGAAGTCGCAAAGCTGCCAGCTGGCGCTTGGATGTTGCGGGAGGCAGCGCGAGCGCTGGGATTGCCCGAGGAGTCCGTCGATGATTTGCTTCGAGGTAGGGGTTAGCTCAAGATGCTGATCCGACATCCTCGAACGACCGTTCAGCAAGCCAAACCGGTCATCTGAGAAAAATAGTCAGATGACCGCAACGAGCCCATACTTCCCAAACTGTTTTAGCGGGCTTAGGCCTACTTCGTGGTCGTGAACCGTTCGACATTGAGAATCTCCCGGCGCAGGATGTTTCGCGACCACACCTTCTGCTCAGAAAGATGTTGTGGCGGAGAAGGCCAATTGCGGCATAACAATGCACAGCGACAGATGTTGCTTGAAGAAGTAACAGGCTTCAAAAAAAGGAGAAGAGGAAATGCGCGAGACGCTGCGTGATGTTTTTGAACATGCGGACTGGAGCAACCTGAGTGAAGATGCACCAAGATCTGGGTCTGGTTCCACGCTTGAATACACACGCCGGCTACGCGCTGCCATTCCGGGGATTCTTGAGCGTTACAACGTTCGGACATTCTTAGACGCGCCATGTGGCGATTGGAACTGGATGTCCTCTGTTGACACGTCCGGATTGCATTACATTGGCGCAGACATCTCGCACTCCATCATTGAAGCAAACAACAAAAGTTATGGTGCCAGGAACCGCATCTTTATCGAACTTGACATCACAGAGGATCTATTGCCACACGCAGACATGATCATGGTCCGAGATTGCCTGTTTCATCTGAAATGGTGGCTGCGTTGGGCGTTCTTTGAGAACTTTGCGAACTCCGACATATCATACCTGTTTATGACAATGCATCATCAGGAGAAAAATCATAGGTTGCGGAGGAACGGCAAATTCAAACGCATGAATCCTCGCACGCCTCCATTTAACTTTGAAGAGCCTCTCGAAATGGTGCACGAAACTGTTGATAGTTTGCCCGAAGATCTAACGACCGTTGATAATCTGTTGACTGTCCGTTCGATGGGCATTTGGTCGCGCGATCAGGTGCATAGGGCGGTAACGAACTATAAGGCGACGCTTGACGCTTAAGGCGCTTTGTTGCCCAGTCTCTGAACAAGGATTTTCGGAGGGGACGGTTCTAGGTTGAGTTGTCAACTTATTGCGCTGGGGAACGGCAACTTAGTCCGCACAGCGGTCGTTCAACAGGTTAGTAACCGCTGCGACGCAGCGAATGACGGCTCTGAGCCCATTGCAGCCATCCATAAACGTTTAGGGTTCTGCTAGACAGCCTGCCATTATTCTTCACATTTGAGTTGGAGATCGAACGAATATCCGCTGTGGTTTCTGTTAGATTTTTTTAAGCTAGTATGAATATATTACGAGAAATCACGTCTTCGAATGCTCTGATGGCGGCGATGAAATCCTTGACTTTGACATCCAGCAATGAGTTTCCATTTCAGGGGTTTCTCAAGCCTATTGCATGCCTATGTGTGGCGCGACCAGCTTTCGATACGCGAGAATATGTTTGTGGGTTTGTCAGAAGGATGCAGTCGGCCCTTGGTTCGAAGAAGATCGACGTCGTCCAAGTGTACTTGTTTAGCGGCCCGTTTCCGTGGAAGTCGACCTGAAAGAAGCCAGCATTCCTGATTTTTTCGCATTGCCCTGGAAACCAATCTGAATTGTCAAAGATGACTACGCCGCCGGGTCTCAATTTCTTAAGCGCATTATCTGTACACCTGGGGCGTGAAATTATCTTTGCGTCGTTAACTATAACATCAAAATCATTCTCTTGCTTAAGTATTGCATTAGCAAAACTCTTTACCTCGTCATCATCTTCACTGCCACGCACATTGAATTCACGTAAGATGAGTGTTTGGTTTGGGTTCAAAGCTTCCTTGCACTTGCCGTACCATTTGGGATCTGACTCTACCGATACGACTGAGGCAAAGCGTCTTGAAAACCAATTGGACGAATTACCGGACCCCCATTCAAACAAGCTATTCTTGGAAAAATCGAACTGGGAAAGATACTCGACTGCGGGATAGGTCATCCACGGAACGGGATTACCTTCCCGATCGACGCAGGAGCCTTCTGTCGCGCTTCGACTGTAGCCATAAGCGTTTCTAGTCTTTTTATTAACCACTCTCTTCCTCGTATCGCTGACTGAACTTAGTAGTTTAAGCCCCGCGAAGTAGCGCTCGAAGTACACCCAACTCTTACAGCGATGATATTGAAACTGTTGTGCTCGTCAACTTTCAGGAGTTACGGCGTGAGGGCTATTTCCAAGGGCGCCACGCAGCAGACAACGGAATAGTCCTCCTATCAATATAATCAGCATCGATCTCTCATTTCTTTGGCGCTGATTTAGTCTGAAATATCACAGAAATTCGATCTAGAATCTGTTTTTTGCCTTTCGCGATGCCTGTTCTGCCGCGGAAGGTCGATCGACTAAAATTCCAAATGGCCATTGCGGCTCCGCTGAAACGGGGGGCTCGGCGGGTCTCATCGGGCGATCAAGATCGCGATGCGCTGGACCAGCGTCTCGGAGCGAACTGCAAAGAGTTTGCTCGCGGGCTCCCATGGCCCTACAGGTGAGCACCTGGTCGAGCTCATGCGGAATTCGAACGAGGTGTTGGCAGCTGTGCTCTCGCTGGCTGGACGGGGCGAGACGAAGATTGGAGCGGGCTTCACGAAACTCGTGCGTCCCTTCTTCAGTTGCTCGAGGTCTTGTACGCCCTTCTCGAAACTCCGGGGCAAGGGCTGGTGAAAACGATTAGGTGTCGTTTCGCGCCAATTGCGCTGCACTCCTGAGTACAGCGACGTTCAGTTCGAAATCGCGGCGCTCGATCAAAACCGGAAAATTCAAAATGTCAGGAACGTCGTACGGCTAATGATTGACGTTCTTGGATTGCTCGAGGGACGCAATATCCTCCGTACGGCGGCATGTCAGTTCAAGTTGGGAAATAGCTACGCATGGCCGCGATCAGTTGCGCATCCTCGACCAGGGGTGGAAGCGACTCTGTCGCGCGATCGTATTTCCAACTAGAGCTGATCTGGCGGAAGTGCCACATAACGAATTCCGGATCCACTGGATCCTTCCGCGACCCGACGAAGTGAGTCCGCCATTGATGGCCTTGCAAAGGTCCCTGGGGGGCCACGCACCATTTGCGGTTGGCCTTGGGGCGACCACTCTTCGAAACGAATTTGTGGTCAGTGAACGCTGGCGGATTTTCTCCTTTTGCAGGCGGCGCATACACCCATTTCGCGTCCGCACGTGTAATTCCATGATGCGACTCTCGCGTTGCCTCGAAAACTGACCTGCCACTGTCTGAGTAGAACAACTCGTCGATATCGACGTTTAGGACCGCCCCGGCGCTCGAGAGGAATCTGGTTCGTGACAGCTCTAGCATCGAGCGCTGCAGAAACAGCGATTCATAGTCCGAGTTGCTGGAACCATTCGATCCGAACGGAAGACTAACAACCACTACAGCGATGACTGCAAGACCGGGCACTTCGGCGACAACGCGTGCGAGGTCCGAGTGGGAATACCGTGTCGAGCCGTTGTCGTACAGGATTACCGCGTTTGCATCGTGAGCACGAACATAAAAGGACAGCCAATCGCGTATCCATTCGAGCTGATTATCTTTTGAGATCGCGTGCACGACATTGCGGTCGCGAAAGCGTTCAGTGGACGGGGGATTTACGTTGATGGCTCCCTCAAACAGTCGATGCGAGAGCGTCAACGTTCCGGTGCGGCCTCTGGCGGCCAGACGTACTACGGAACCTCGCGAGATATCTTCCACTGAAGAGATCTCCAGCGGCTCGTCACCCACCCTCCAAGCTGTTTGCTCAAGGAGTCGGCGGAAATTCAACAGTGGTGGGCATAGTAGGATTATGTCGCCTGTCTCGGCGTCGTGATGGGCATCGTAGAAAAGAGTGTCGAAATCGTAGCGATCATCAAAACTTGGACTGCGTTCCTCTGGTAATCCCACCCGGTCGCGAAAGAGCGATGGATGGCTGCGGTCGAAGCGAAACGACGATACTCGGATATCAAGAGTCTCGGGCATCTTCAGTCGCGCCTGAACTCGCGCGGAAGGCGATCGACGTACCGGGCAGCTGTTTCAGGTGGCACGGCGCCGCGCGCTGCCAAAAGGTCTATGCAATGAACACACAGGTCAACGCTGCTCAAAACGGCGTCAGCGATTAGGGCGAGGTGCTTCAGACGCGCGTCGTCTACGCGATCGGGTTGCCTCAAGTCCGCGATGAATACTGCGTCGCCGTCTATCGCTTGGTTTTTTAGCCGCCGTGTGCGCATCCGTGCCGCTTGTGAGTTTGCGATGGACGTCGATTTAACAAATAGGAACTTGTGAAATGCAAGTCCAAGTTCGAGGATCTGACCAGCAACAGCATCAAAAAGAGGCTCGTCGTTGTAGAGCGGAAAGAAACGGATCTCGACGATCACCGCAATGGCATTGGCGAGCTTATTCGTGCCATTTGCGATGATAGCGGCCTCGGAACCCTGCACGTCGATCTTGAGAACATCGACATGGGAAATGTCCGCGAGGTCATCAAGGCGCTGTGTGGCCATAGGAGTTTCCTGAACCAATTTGACTGCTCGCCGGGATCGGCCGAGGTATGCCAGACTCGCGTGGTCGATCTGGAATGCCGAGCTCAATCCGGATTCGCGGTACTCGCGGAATGTAATTTCCTCCCCGTTGCCAAGAGCGTGGGGCAGGTAGCGCTCATTTGCACCATGGGTCGCCATCAGGGCGTTAAGAGGATCTGTCTGCGGCTCGAAACCGACGACCTCGCACAACCCAAGATTTTTTAGGCGGTCGTAAGTCGGAGTTTCGATCCTGTTGGCGCCAATATCGACGATCACCGGCTGCCGCTTGGAGTTCAGCTGCTCCGCCAGCCAGCGGAGCCGCTCGTCTGGTGAGGTTTCGTTTGATATGGGACTCATAGTCAAGCCGCGTCGCGCCGGGTATCGCCTGACCGCTTGATTGTTCCTGCGTGCGGATTGATCCCATTCCTGTCCAACAGTTTGTTCAGATGGCCGTCCGCTTTGGGCAAACCTTCATCTTGCCGGCATTTGAGTCCCAGAATTCGCTTAGTGCCGGGAAGTTGGATTGAAACCATGAGCTTCGAAGTGAACACGGTCGCATCGGAATCTGGTAACCGGACTTTGCGGTGCTGGTCGACTCGGAGAACGGTCCAAATCCGGTCCCTGATGACGCCTTCGACGATGGGAAACGTGACACCATGCGACGCGACGTTCTCATGCTGCGTGGGCTGCGCGGTCATTCTTGAGGGACCGTGATCATGTATTGCTGTCCGAGGCGCGATGGACGTCCAGGGATTTCGAAGGCGCGCATGGCATCGAGCACTGCCTCGCGCACATGCATTCGGTTGTTGAGTTTCCAGAAAAAGTCATCTCCGGCCACGATTCCACCTCGCCTGACTTTTTTGAAGGACAGCTCCAAGTCCTTGCGAACGAAATCATAGCGATGATTGCCGTCGATGTAGACCCAATCGAAATAGCCGTCCGGGTAACTGCCAAGAATGTCCTTCGAAAAGCCGCGCTGTACCGTGATCTCCGGGACGCCCGCATAGGATTTGCGGACATGATCGTACATGGCGGCCATGTGATCCGCATTTGAATGCCGGCGATGGGTCTGCTCGTTTTTGGGTTGCTCCGCGATCAGATCCCAAGGATCTATCAGCACCAACTCGCTGGGCTGCGTCAGCTCTAAGATCTGAGCTGAGAACTCGCCTTTCCAGACACCTATTTCGGCGCAGCGGGCTCGCTTGGGCATTCTTTCCAACATCCTCCGCCGGTTGGCGTAGCGACTCGCTTTCACCGGTTGGGGCAAACTTGGGGTAGGCGGCGGTCGGCGCAGCACCTTCACCTCGGCAAGAAGTTTGCGCCATTCCTTTTGCTTGAGAAGTTCCCTGAGGCGATTTTGGTGAACTTCCTTAGCGGCGGCGTCCAGAGAGCAAAGGACCGGGTCCTCGCAAAGTTGCGCCATCTCGCCCAACAGTGCGTCGCGATGGCGCAGAATTGAGCGATCCTTGATGCCGCCGCGGCACCAGCGCTTCCAATAGGATACGTTTAGCTTGTCCTTTACTGTGACGGCGTCTCCGCGATCGCGCTTTAGCATGAAGCATTCCGGGCTGCGCAGGGCGTAATGATTTACCTGTGCAACTTCGTAACCCCAATTGGCGTCCGGGCGGCCCGGAGAGGCCGTTGGATCGTTCTCGGTCCAGACGCAGCCCCAATTTACCGCTTTCTCCACTTCCGGATTGTATTCCGGTGTATGTAAGCCAACGCGCTGTATATTGGGGGTTGGTCGGAACAGAGACTTGACGAAGCGACGAGGGTCGGCTGGATTACTTTCCTCTGTTTCAGCGTCGGTGTACGTGTCCAAAGTGAGTCCGTCGACCAGTCCTTCGTGTCCGCAATCCGAAAATAGTCGCCAGCAAACAGGAATCGCGTCGGCTTCTGGGAAGCGTGCCAATAGATCGCCTAACAAGCCGCCGCCAAGCTTAATATTGAGGAACTCGTCGGCGTCGAGGAACGCAACCCAATCCGCTGTGAGGTAGTCAGGGTGGTCCATTGCGTGGCGGTAGGCCGATTTTTGAGGCCCGCGCCGAAGCACTTTATTGCGCTGGTGAGTTACAATACCGAGTTGATCGAGCCGCTCGAGCATAAGGTCGGTGCCGTCTCGACAGTCGTTCGAGTAAACTAAAAAACCGGTGAACCCGATCACGCGATGATATGCGATCCATTCGAGAAGGTAAGGCCCCTCATCCCGCATTGCCGCTACGATCAGCTTATTGTCGCTCATTGCTCGCCCTAGTGCTCTGCTCCAGCGCGGTAAGCTGGCGACACCATTGTTTTCTTTAATTACTAACCCGCGCCGAGCAATTCTTCAAGCGGGTGCGCAGGCTGACGCGGTTTCTTCCTTCGACACCTTTTTGTGCAATTCGCGCATTGTAAAAGTGCCCACGAAACTCAGGCAAACCAATCAGCCCGAAGCGGATGTTCCTTCAAGCTGGACGGATTGCGAACGCCGGGACACAAGTATCGGAAAGCGGTTTGAGAACGCCTGAGTTTCACGCCCGAGTACAGAAGAACGAACAAGCTAGGTAAGCTCAGTTTTTGGCTCGACACGACGACTAGAAAGTTTGATCTAGGGCTCAGATAGTCAAAAACGGGAGTGCCTGAACTTGGTCACGCCGCGCCTACTATGTATAGCCACTCATCACAAACAGGCACGGTTAGGATGCGACGAGTCTGGCGGCGGATTGCGACTGAGCAAAAGCTCCCTATGCTGCAAGTAAATCGCCCCCGTCGGTTGGCCGACGTCATACCAGAAACGACTCATATTTTGGTCAATTGGGGCTCAAAGTTTCCATCTGCTTTGATGAAACGCGCAGACGCAAGGTTTTTGCATTTGGTGCGGGACCCACGCGATATCCTTATCAGCGGCGTCCATTACCACTAGGTTGCAGGTCTTCGAAAGGAGAGATTTCTCGCTGAACGGCAAAGTGAATGGGGCGGCTTAAATTATCAGGAATTCTTGAGATCCAAACCAGATTTCGTTTCGCAAGCACTCTTTGAGATGTCAAATATACACGCCGAAACGGTAAACGAGATGCTTAGCTGGCCGGAGGAACTGCCCACAGCTCGAACTGTAAGATACGAGGATCTTAGGGATGACTGAGACTGCTCAATCTTTCGCGGAATTTTTTCCGACTTCGCTATTGCGGACCTAGATATCGATCAGGCGGTCACCGCTTACTGGCAGAACTCCCTCTTTGGCGGATGCTGATGCAGAACTTGCGACCAAGAGACATGTGCGAGACGGAAGCGCGGCCCAATGGAAACGCCAAATGCCAAAGGACGTTGCGGTGCCCTACGCTCGACAGTTTGGCGAAGCACTTAAGAAATTGGGATATGCACGAGATGACTCTTGGGTTTCAGAATGCCTTTAGTCGCCAAATCTACGGGCGCCTAACCATCTCTAACGAGTATCTGTGCATAGGGGCATAGGGACGGCGATCGTCCTTGTTGAAAGGGGCGGTTTTGCGACTTGGAAATTACCGTGTAGTCCAACGAACTGCTAATCTTTCTGTGTCTCCGGCAAGCCTATTTTCCCACGCGGTCCAGGTTTCTTCAAATCTGCTACTGGCGGCATAAAGGCACTTGTTTGCTGCCAGTTGAAATCGGCACCGGGCTTGGCATCGGCGGCAGCGTTGGCTAGTTCAAAGTCAAGTATCTGGAAGGAAGACTGTCCCTGACAGAACTCTGAGCGACCATGAGCAAATTCAAAATTTACTTCAAAGACCTCAATGTTCAGACTGTTTACGGCGTGGATCTTCTGGATGCAGTTGTTGATCCTACTCATGACCGGGTCAGCTATTTCTTTCGCAAGGGCACTGGGCTCGTTGAGGCCGAGCGTGCCGTCGGGGGCGAGGTAGAGTCGGTTTCAATGGTCGCCGGCGCTCCTGTGTTGCGGGGCAAGGCAAGCTTAATGGCCCAGAAGATAAACCGATCCAAGGTCGAGACCGCGTTTTTCGGAGACCGGAATGTCATCATTGCGGTTCACAACGGCGAAGGAGCATACGTCCTTGTAGACTGGCTGGCCTATCATCAATCCAAATTCAGACTTGGTGGTGCGGTGATTGTCGAACGAAGTGCCGACGCTCGGAGAGAATGGAATGACGTAGCGACTGATCCCCGAATAGCCAGCATGGACATGCGCCTGCTCGTCCTGACCACCGATGTGCCTTTGGGAAATCCGGATTTGCCGGCCGAAGCTCACCCATATTGCGTCGACGGAGCTCCTGGGCGCGACCGCATGAATCGCCCCGCGCCTGATCCTTGGCGCTCTCCCATACAAGAGTTTGGGATCTATGGATTGGTGTATGAGCGTTACCTGAAGGCAGCACGCGCAGTCGCCAATATCGATCCCTGCGACCTTCTTATCGTAACGGATGAGGGCGTTTCGCCGTTTGATTTGGCGGTGGCCAACCCCGGCGGAGTCGTCCAATTGGCTGGCCGACATTGCTATCCTTGGCGGGTTCGGAAGAATAAGAAGCCAATGTTCAGCGATCACAGTTGCGTTCAGTTCGATACAAAGTCTATTCGTCAACGGTGTTGTGTCGCGCCCGATGGCTTGCCCAACACTGCGCTGTTCCGTATCAAGCGGGTTACCGGCGGATCAATCGTGGCCTCCGCGCCGTTTTGGCGCTGTATGGCAATTCGCCATCCGCCAAAGTGGCAATATCCAATAGTCCCCAAGACGAGCCTCGTTGAGTATGCGCCGCTTCTTGATCTGATGGAGTCAACCTTCAACACGACGCCGGTTCGGGCGCCCTCCGTCCAACTGAAAGAGTCGGATTCTGGGGCAGGAAGTACGGTGGTTGTTACTTGTATGAAGAATGAAGGGCCTTTTATTCTGGAATGGCTCGCTTACCACAGATCGATCGGGATCGAGAAATTTTTGGTCTATACCAATGATTGCGCGGACGGGACTGATGATCTTTTGGATCTTCTGCAAGACAAAGGGATCGTCCAGCATCGACGTAACTCGTTTCGCGATCTGAACATGAATCCTCAGCACGCCGCGCTGAAGGTGGCTGCGGACGAACCGATTGTTCTCGGCGCGGATTGGGTGATTTCGATGGACGTGGATGAATTCATTAATATCCATGTTGGTGAGGGTACGCTGCCAGAACTTTTCGAAGCTGTGGACGGTGCGAATCTTATTTCGTGCACTTGGCGGCTGTTCGGAAACTCGGACATTCGCGAATACAGCCCCGAATTCATACTCTCTCAATTCACCCGTTGCGCCGAGAAGTTCACTCCAAAACCGCACCAAGCATGGGGATTTAAAACTCTGTTTCGAAACAATGGTGTTTTCAAAAAATTGGGGGTGCACCGACCCAAAGGCCTCAGGCCGCAGCTTTGGGAGCATATTCAATGGGTAAACGGCTCGGGCGAAGCCTTGCCGCACGGCGAATACCGCAATGCATGGCGATCGACCAAGCGAACCATTGGGTATGACCTTGTGACGCTAAACCACTATGCTGTGCGAAATGCGGAGAGCTTTTTGGTCAAGAGAGACCGAGGCCGGGTGAACCACGTGGATCGCGATCAGGGTCTGGCCTACTGGTTTCGGATGAACAACAACGCCACCAGCGATCGCTCGATCCAGCGCCGTATCCCTAAGATGCGGGTCGCTTTTGACGATCTCGTGGCTGACCCGGAAGTTTTCCGGCAAAATGCGTCCTGTGTGGAAGCGCACAGAGCAATGATCGCCGAATTAATGGCGCGGCCGGACCAGGCAGCACTATTTGATGAACTGACGGGCCGACGAATGGAGCTCATGTCCAGGATGCACCGTCATTTTGGGGCTTCTGTTTTTGAGATCGGGCCTGGGAGTGCGGTCTGACCTACCCAAGGACTTCTTTTTGGCCGTGCCGCGCCACGGAGGCTTGGGAATAGTTGGGGATTAGTAGGGAAACAGAAACGGATTACGCTGGGCAGTGTCTCCATCATCTCGCCGGCTAGCTTCAATGGGCCGTCGTATGGCAAGTGCGGGGAAGTCTTCAGAATCGGTCGAACAGCGCTTGTCTCGCCAATTCGCTGCATACTTGCCGAATGGCAGCATTGGAGAAGGTAGTTCATTGGCTGACTGAGGGCCTTGTTTGGCATACCAGAGACTTGTTCGAACTCTTCTCGCAGCACCTCCGGCGAGCGCTCAATCTTTGCTTTGTGCGGAATCGCGGCTGACTTAGTACTGATCCCATGTTTTGTTCGAACGGAACAGCTGTTCAATTCTGCGCAGAAACCATCGCTAAAATTGCAGAAGTTGTGCTAGTGGGGCGAAAGCAACCAAGACTGATCGGGAAACTGTGTTTCTGCTGCTGGAACAAAAAAAATTGGGCAAGAGCGACGAGTGGAAAACAGAGCAAGGGCAATGACGAATGAGCAGGCAAGTGCGACCGTGCTGAAGCGGCGCCTTTAACCAATGAAACAGTTCAATTCTCGGGTAACTCTTCTTTTTGGGCCGCAGACCCGACTTGCCCTGGCATTGAACGATGTCGTCAGAACGCGCAGGGATTTTATCACTGCTGCTGGTGTGACCGCTATTCCAAATCGGATTACAGCTGGCGCGCTCCGAGCAGCGGTTGCCGAGAACCTAAGTGATAGAGAGAGAGACGAGCCGCTCTGGAATCGGGTTTGGCTTCAGA
>CAJHYP010000240.1_pt1 | contig 47622 bp, 49 predicted proteins | sample 9198731 | NCBI WGS metagenome assembly CAJHYP01 (sample SAMEA7708363, study PRJEB35096) | sediment metagenome | biome: marine neritic benthic zone biome [ENVO:01000025]; feature: sediment [ENVO:00002007]; material: shallow marine sediment [ENVO:03000034] sea grass bed [ENVO_01000059] ...
GCAAATGATGAAAAGCAACCGATGGAAGAGCGGTTCAAGGCACGGCTGAAACTGGCCAAATTGCCGCGAAACAGCTCGGCCACACGTCTTCACAACCGCTGCCAGCTGACCGGGCGTCCGCACGCCTATTACCGCAAGCTGAAACTCAGCCGGATCGCGCTTAGGGACCTTGGCTCTCAGGGCCAAATCCCGGGCCTGGTCAAGTCAAGCTGGTAAGGAGGAAAAGCATGAACGATCCTCTTGGTGATATGCTGACCCGCATCCGCAATGCGCAGATGCGTGGCAAATCCACCGTTGAAACTCCGGCCTCAAAGCTACGTGCCTGGGTGCTGGATGTGCTGGCTGACGAAGGCTACATCCGCGGGTATGAGAAAACGACGGGCAAAGACGGCCATCCAGCCATCGAGATTAGCCTGAAGTACTACGAGGGCACGCCGGTCATTCGCGAACTGAAGCGCGTCTCGAAGCCGGGGCGCCGCGTCTATATGGGCGTGAAAGATATCCCGCAGGTTCGTCAGGGTCTGGGTGTGTCAATCGTCTCAACGCCGAAGGGTGTGATGTCGGATATCAGTGCGCGGTCGTCAAACGTCGGCGGCGAAGTGCTCTGCACGGTCTTTTGAGGAGGTTTGACCATGTCTCGAATTGGAAAAAGACCGATCGAGCTGCCCTCGGGCGTGGAAGCGGCTGTATCGGGCCAAACGGTGACCGTAAAGGGCCCGAAAGGCAGCCGCGATTTTACCGCGACCGATGACGTCAGCATTATTGTTGACGGCGGTGTCGTCACGTTGGAACCACGCGGTTCGTCCAAGCGCGCGCGACAGCAGTGGGGCATGAGCCGCACGATGGTCGCGAATTTGGTTCACGGTGTTACGGAAGGCTTCAAGAAAGAGCTGGAGATCAGCGGCGTCGGTTACCGGGCCGCAATCCAAGGCAATGTCCTGAAGCTGAATCTGGGCTACAGCCATGATGTTGATTTCGATGTGCCGGAAGGAATTACGGTCACTTGTCCGAAGCAGACGGAAATCATCGTTGAAGGCATCGACCAACAGCTTGTCGGCGAAGTTGCGGCCAATATCCGCGGATGGCGCGCGCCTGAGCCCTACAAGGGCAAGGGTATCAAGTACAAAGGCGAGTATATCTTCCGTAAGGAAGGCAAGAAGAAATAAGGAACGCGAGAAATGGCACTTAGCAAACGGGATCTGTTCCAGAAGCGCCGCCAGCGCGTTCGGAACAAGCTTCGCAAGGTGAACGCAGGCCGCGCGCGGCTCTCAGTTCACCGGTCGGGCAAGAATATCAGCGTTCAGCTGATTGACGATATCCGCGGCCAGACTCTGGCGAGCGCATCGTCGTTGGAAAAAGGTCTTGGCGTTGTCGGCAAGAACAATGTCGAGGCGGCCGCAAAAGTTGGAAAGGCGATTGCCGAGCGCGCGAAGAAAGCTGGCGTTGACGCGGCCTATTTCGACCGGGGCGGGTTCCTGTTTCATGGCAAAGTGAAGGCATTGGCTGACGCCGCGCGAGAAGCGGGATTGAACATCTAACGCGTGGGTGGCGTTTGCCACCCCGATGACCTGGGGGCTCTGTCGCTCACCGAGGTTGGACAACCGGCGAACCCTTCCAAATGGGACGCCAAGAAAATCAGGAGGCCAGATGGCCAGAGGACCACAACAAAGGGGCGGTCGTCGCGACCGCGACGAAACGCCCGAATTCGCTGACCGTTTGGTCGCCATCAACCGCGTGTCGAAGACCGTCAAGGGCGGCAAACGCTTCGGTTTTGCAGCATTGGTCGTCGTTGGCGATCAAAAAGGCCGTGTCGGCTTTGGCAAGGGTAAGGCCAAGGAAGTGCCCGAGGCCATCCGCAAAGCCACAGAACAGGCTAAGCGCCAGTTGATCCGCGTGCCACTGCGCGAGGGCCGCACGCTGCACCACGACATCGAAGGCCGCCACGGAGCCGGCAAGGTGGTGATGCGCACGGCTCCGACAGGAACCGGGATCATCGCCGGTGGTCCGATGCGCGCGGTATTTGAAATGCTGGGCGTTCAGGACGTTGTCTCGAAGTCGATCGGCTCGGCCAACCCTTACAACATGATCCGCGCCACCATCGACGGATTACAAAAACAGGCGTCTCCACGCACCGTGGCCCAGCGCCGCGGCAAGAAGGTGGCCGACATTTTGCCCAAACGGGACGGCGCGCCTGTGGACGATGCCGCACCTGCCGAGACCGAGGAGGCCTGATCATGGCTAAAACCATTGTCGTCAAGCAAATCGGCAGCCCGATCCGCCGCCCAGCCAAGCAGCGCGCAACGCTGGTGGGGCTTGGCCTGAATAAGATGCACAAGACCCGCGAGCTGGAAGACACGCCAAGCATTCGCGGCATGGTCAGCTCGATTCCGCATCTGGTGGAGATTGTGGAAGAGCGGGGCTGAACTGGCGCGAGCCATAAGAGCCACAAAATTGAATAAAGAACTGAACGCCCCAGCCGCAACGCCGGGGCGTTTTCGATTGTGGCTAATGCTCAACCGGCTTGCTCAGCAAAAAGCTGGTCCATTGGCACCGAGCGCCCGTTTTCCTGCACGATCCGCACATGGCTGCGGCGCAGTTGCCGAGGTTCGGAGACGCCGACCGAATGCGCGATTGTCTCGACCTCTTTCACAATATTCCTGGCGTAGGCCGCAACGCGGTGCCATTTGTCTTCGACGACTAGGCCCTTCTGAAACCGCCTGTCATGCGTTGTAATGCCAGTGGGGCACGTGTTTTTGTTGCATTTCAACGCCTGTATACAGCCGAGCGAAAACATGAAGCCCCGCGCCGAGGTTACGAAATCTGCCCCGGCGGCCAATGCCCATGCCACATCGCCCGGATTGACCAACTTGCCGCTGGCAACAATGGGAATGCGGTCCTTCAGACCGGACGCGTCGCGAATGTCGGCCACCAGCGGCAGCGCCTCGCGAATTGACATACCCACCAGATCGATCAGCGGCATCGGTGCGGCGCCTGTGCCGCCCTCGCCACCGTCGATTGTAATGAAATCGGGTGCCGCGTCGCTGCCGCGGCGGACGATGGTGTCGAAGAGGTCTTGCACCGCAAGTTCTGCGCCGACCACTGTTTTAATCCCGACAGGCTTTCCAGTGATCTCGCGAATGTGGGCGATCATGTTCAAAAGATCGTCCCAATCAGCGACTTCGGCGTGCCGATTGGGTGAGATGCCATCCTGACCGACTTCAAGTCCGCGAATGCGGGCGATTTCTTCGGTGACCTTGGCGCCGGGTAGAATGCCGCCTTTGCCGGGTTTGGCGCCTTGCGCGAGTTTGATTTCGAACATGCGTACATTTTCATGCGCAGCAACTTCGCGAATTTTTTCGTCGCAAAGGTTTCCATTTTCGTTCCGGACCCCGAATTTTGCTGTTCCAATCTGAAAGACAAGATCTGCACCACCCTCCAGGTGATATGGGCTGACACCACCTTCGCCTGTATTCATCCAAATTCCGGCTTTCTTCGCGCCCCGGCTCAATGACAGCACGGCCGGTTTGGAAATCGCGCCATAGCTCATGCCGGAGACATTGAAAAATGACCGCGCGGTAAACGGATGACGCGCGCCGGCACCGATGACCATCGGTTCGGTCTTGGCGAACTGGTTGTCGATGGGGGGAAATGCAGCATTCACAAATATCGGTGTGCCCGGCACGATTAGGCTGCGGGTGGAACCGAAAGCAATCGTGTTGCCCTTGTCGGCGCCTGCACGCTTGACCCAGTCGCGTTGGGCGCGGTTAAACGGAAGTTCCTCGCGATCCATCGCAAAGAAATACTGGCGGAAGAACTCGCCCAACTCTGAAAAAATATGCCGAAACCGGCCGATCACCGGATAATTGCGTCGGATTGCGTCGTGCGTTTGCAGCCGGTCGATGACAAAGAGCACGACCACAATCGCCGCGATGAGGCCGAGCATAAAGACAAAAGCGACGACCAAAAAATTCAGGGCGTCCATTGCAAATCCCATCACTGCGACCTCCTTTGTGGTGACTCGAGTCGGGCGAATGTTATCCGTGCGGCGCCGGATGCCAATGTCGCACACGACAAGTTCAGCGGAGTTTTATATGCGGCCATGTATGTGCGCCGCGATTTTGTCGCCAATCATCATCACCGGCGCGTTGATATTTCCATTCGTGATGGTGGGCATGATCGAGGCATCAGCAATACGAAGTCCGGCAACGCCATGAACTCGGCCCTCTGCGTCAACCACCGCCAAATTGTCCGATCCCATCTTTGCCGTGCCGCACGGGTGGTAGGCGCTGTTTGCATTGGCGCGAACGTAGGCGTCGAGATCGGCGTTCGACGTCACGTCCGCCCCGGGCGAGACCTCGGGGCCGCGGCAGAAATCGAATGCCGGTTGGGCGGCGATCTCGCGCGCAATCGCTATAGCCCGGCGAAACAGCCGCATGTCCTCATCGGTGGATAGCCCATTTAGCTGAATGCGAGGCGCGTCGAACGGATCAGCGGATCGCAGCCGCAACCATCCACGGCTTTCTGATCGAACCGGCCCGACGTCGAAGCAATAGCCATCCTTATTTGGTGGCGGTGACCAGCCTTCCAGATAATACGGCCAGAAATGGAACTGGATATCCGGGTGTCCGGCGTTTGCGCTGCTTTCAAAGAAACCTCCGACGCGGCTAGGTGCCCGCGCGGCCGGACCAGACTTGAAAAGATACCATTGGATACCGGCCAAAAGTATCCGATGGCGGCCTAGAAGATGGTTTTGGGAAATGCCCTTGTGCGGGCTTTGATGCTTCAGGTGGACCTCCAGATGGTCCTGAAGGTTTTGGCCGACCCCTGGTAGGTCAACGAGGACTTCGAGCCCGTGTTCGCGCAAGTGGTCCGCCGGACCCAAGCCCGACAGCATCATCACCTGCGGCGTCTGGAAGGCCCCAGCGGCAAGAATGATCTCGCCGTCGGTTCGAACTGAGTGGTCCTTTCCGTTCTGTCGGAAGGCGACACCGACAGCTCGGCCATGCTCAAATATCAGCCGTGTGACAATGGCTTCGGTCAGAAGTGTGACATTCGGCCGGGTCGCCGCCGGATTGACGCAGGCGCGCGCCGTTCCTGAGCGCCAGCCGCCATCAATGTTGCTGTCAAAGGCACACGCGCCAAGCTGATCGTCGCCGTTGTAGTCTGTTGGTATCGGATGACCCGCCTGGGCGGCGGCTTCAAGATACGCGTCCTCTATCGGATGGAGGATTTGGTTCTTGCAGACCCGGACCGGGCCGTCTCCACCGCGAAAAACGTCGGCCCCCTGTGCATAGGTTTCAATCGCGCGGAAATGCGGCAAGACATCTTCGTAGGCCCAGCCCGGCGCCCCGTTCGTTGCCCAATCGTCAAAATCTTGCCGATGACCGCGCACGTAGACCATACCGTTCAACGAGGACGAGCCGCCCACCACCTTGCCGCGGGGCTGCATCAGACGGCGGTCATTCATATGCGACTCGGGTTCGGTCTCAAACGACCATGTACGGGGGCCACCGTCGAAAGTGTAACGCGCGCCGGCAGGAATGCGGGTTGTCCAATGCGCATCGCTCAATCCAGCTTCGAGGATCAATACGTGCGCGTTCGGGTCTTCGGAGAGCCGAAGTGCTGCGAATCCTCCACCTGACCCCGCACCGATGATGATGTAGTTGTAGTTTGCCACGTCCCAGACCATTGATGTCGACGAGACAGCACTGATGCCAGTGTGGTGTGTCCGATCGCGTCCAGAAATGTCGATATCGCGACAGTTTTCACCCGAGAAATCACAAACTTCTCGCTTGAACTGAAGGGCGCCCGCGCCTATACCGCGCCGGTGCTATTGCAGCACGACCAAACAACCAAGAAACGCCGTGGCCGTCCCATCTCGCTTCGGGGGCGCGTCCGGCTTAGGAGAAGCGACATGAAACTTAATGAACTTCGCGACAATGATGGCGCGACAAAAAAGGCCAAGCGTGTTGGTCGCGGTGTCGGCTCGGGCAAGGGCAAAACCGCTGGCCGCGGCATGAATGGCCAGAAATCCCGCTCAGGCGTGGCGATCAATGGCTTTGAAGGTGGCCAGATGCCGCTTTATCAGCGCCTGCCGAAGCGTGGCTTTAACAAACCGAACCGCAAAGCTTTTGCCGTCGTCAATCTGGGCCTGATCCAAAAGTTCATCGACGACAAGAAAATCGATGCCCAAAAGGACATCACTGAAGATGTTTTGGTGGAATCAGGCCTTGTCCGCCGCAAAAAGGACGGTATCCGCGTTCTGGCGAAGGGTGAATTTTCCGCCAAAGCGAAGATCAGCGTCACCGGCGCGTCGAAATCCGCCGTTGATGCTGTTGAAAAAGCTGGCGGCTCACTCAATGTCACAACCACGCCAGAGAGCGGCGGCGCGGCTGAGTAACGCCTTGTGAGCGGTGCGCTTGCCGCTTACATAACGCAAAGGTTTTCCGCCGCCGACCGGGGACCGGTTTGGCGGCGCTTTCATAAGAGAGAGACGCATGGCATCCGCAGCAGAACAGATGGCCTCGAACGTCAGTTGGGGGATGTTGGGCAAGGCGACCGAACTAAGACAACGTCTTCTCTTCACCATTGGTCTTCTGATCGTCTACCGGGTTGGCACCTATATCCCCGTGCCAGGAATCGACGGCAATGCGCTTCGTGAGTTCATGGAGCAGGCTGCAGGCGGTATCGCGGGCGTTTTGGGCATGTTCACTGGCGGCGCGCTCAGCCGCATGGGCATTTTTGCCCTCGGCATCATGCCTTATATTTCGGCCTCGATCATCATTCAGCTTTTGGCCTCGATGTGGCCGCCACTGCAACAGCTGAAAAAGGAAGGCGAGACTGGACGCCGCAAGATCACGCAGTACACGCGCTATGGCACGGTCTTTTTGGCTACGATGCAGGCTTACGGTCTTGCCGTCAGCATGGAAGCCGGCGGATTGGTCACTGATCCCGGCTGGTTTTTCCGGGCGTCAACCGTCATCACGCTTGTCGGCGGCACAATGTTCCTGATGTGGTTGGGCGAACAGATAACAGCCCGTGGTGTTGGCAATGGTATATCGCTCATCATTTATGTCGGCATTATCGCCGAGCTTCCAGGCGCCCTGGCGCAGTTTTTGGCACAGGGTCGGTCAGGCGCGCTGTCGTCGGCGGTAGTACTTGGCATCATCATCATGTTATTGGCGACGCTTGTTTTCGTTGTTTTCATGGAGCGAAGTCAAAGAAGGATCCATATCCAGTATCCACGCCGTCAGGTGGGCATGAAGGTCTATGACGGCGGTTCGTCGCACTTGCCGGTCAAGGTGAACCCGGCAGGTGTGATACCTGCGATCTTTGCGACATCGCTTCTATTGTTACCGACAACGCTCAGCACATTTTCTGGCAGTCAAACCGGCCCAGTGATGTCGTGGATACTTGCGTATTTTGGCCCCGGACAACCGCTTTATCTGATGTTCTTCGCGGGTATGGTCATGTTTTTTACCTATTTCTATACGTTCAACGTGGCTTTCAAGCCTGAGGACGTGGCCGAGAATTTGAAAAACCAGAATGGCTTCGTGCCCGGCATCCGGCCCGGCAAGAAGACCGAGGAATATTTGGAATATGTGGTGACCCGGATACTGGTTCTTGGGTCGTCCTATCTGGCCCTGGTTGTTCTGATCCCCGAGATTGTCCGCGGAAACCTGGCCATTACCGCCTTTTTTGGCGGCACCTCGATCCTGATTATTGTCAGCGTCGGCATGGACTTTATCCAGCAAGTGCAGTCTCATCTTCTGGCCCATCAATATGAAGGGCTGATTGAAAAGAGCCAGCTGCGCGGCAAACGGCGTGGCGGAAAAGGCAAAGGGACAGCGCGTCGATGAACATCATTCTTCTCGGGCCGCCGGGGGCCGGTAAGGGCACCCAGGCCCGGATTCTGGTCGATGGCCGGGGCATGATCCAGTTGTCGACCGGAGACATGCTGCGCGAGGCGCGCACGTCCGGAACTGCAATGGGTCAAAAAGTAGCCGCGATTATGGATGCCGGCGAACTGGTGACGGACGAGATCGTGATCGGCCTAATCGAGGAAAAGCTCGAAGGCGACCACGGCGGCGGATTTATTTTCGATGGCTTTCCGCGAACTCTGGCTCAGGCCGATGCCTTGGGCGAGCTTTTGTCCCGTCACAACACGACGCTGGCCCACGTTGTCGCAATGGAAGTGGACGATGACGCGTTGGTGGCGCGGATTACCGCGCGGTCGACGTGTTCTGGTTGCGGAGAAGTCTATAATGACCACAGCAAGCCGATCCCGGCGAACGGCGTTTGTACAAACTGCGGCGAGGCCAAGGAATTCACACGCCGTGCGGATGACAACGAAGAAAGCCTGCGCACCCGGCTGATGGAATATTACAAGAAAACCTCGCCGCTAATCGGCTATTACTACGCCAAGGGCGATCTGCGATCGGTGAACGGGCTGGGTGAGATTGAAGAGGTGGCTGCCGGGATTGCAGGGGTTTTGCAAAGTTAGCAGGTGATCGGGTGATTTGTCGGAGAAACCGGTGCAATCTTTGAAGAAATTGAAGGCACTTGCCAAAAAGTTAATTTCAATTGCGACGCGTTTGGGCTTTGTTGCAAGCCCGTCGGATCTGGCACAGCGGGTCACGGCCGAGGGACTAACCTATCTTGGCACGCAAAAGTTGATCAGGATCGAGCAAGCGCTTAGTCGCGTGGCGAAGGACGATGTTGTCGGAGACTATATCGAGTTTGGCGTTGCTCTGGGCGGATCGGCTATCCTAATTGGGAAGTCTGCTCAAGCTCGCGACGCAAGATTCTGCGGGTTCGATGTCTTTGGTCAAATTCCGGCACCAACGTCTGAGTTGGATGACGAAAAATCGAAGGCGCGGTACAAAGTCATTGCAGCCGGCGGTGCGCATGGAATTGGCGGCAATGAATACTACGGCTACGTCGACAACCTCTTTCAACAAGTCACAGAGACGTTCCGGCAACACGATTTGCAACTTCAGCCCGGCAAAATCGAGCTGCTCAAAGGCCTATTCGAAGACACACTACCAACCGCAAGTATCGATACGATTGCCTTCGCACATGTCGATTGCGATTGGTACGATCCAGTATTGCTTTGCCTTGAGTTTGTTGGCCCAAGGTTGGCGGCGGGCGGCCGAATTGTAATGGACGATTACCACGATTACGGCGGTTGCAAGAAAGCGACCGATGAGTTTTTGCAGAAAAACCAGCGGTTCAGAATGCTTCGAGGACGAAATCCAATTCTGATCCGTCGATAGTCGAAGTGTCCAACATTCTTCTGAGTTCCAAGCATTTATTTGCGGCGTCTTACGCACCCCCTTGACCCCCCTCCTTTAACCTCCTAGATACCGCCATCTCGCAAGAGAATCGGTTCGTTCAACAGGGGTCGCACCCCGATTTTCGAACCACCCCGATATGACCGCAAGCCCGTGGCCACTCGCCTCGGGCTTACGTTGTGAAAAAAGGGCCCGGGATTACGGGCTCGCAACGAAAGGAAAAGACACGTGGCACGCATTGCCGGCGTCAACATCCCAACCGCAAAGCGCGTTCCGATCGCGCTGACTTATATCACCGGAATTGGCCACTCCTCCGCCAAGGCCATCTGCGAAGCGACAAACATCGACGAATCCCGTCGCGTCAACGAGCTTTCCGATGCCGAGGTCTTGGCCATCCGCGAACATATCGACGCGAATTTTTCTGTCGAAGGTGATCTTCGTCGCGAAGTGCAGATGAACATCAAGCGCCTGATGGATCTTGGTTGCTATCGCGGACTGCGCCATCGCCGCAACCTCCCTGTGCGCGGTCAGCGCACACACACCAACGCCCGCACCCGCAAGGGTCCCGCGCGGGCGATTGCTGGCAAGAAGAAGTAGGGGGCAAGCGAAATGGCACGTGAACGTCGCATCAAGAAAAAACCGTCGAAGAACATCGCCACTGGCGTGGCGCATGTGGCCTCGTCATTCAACAACACCAAGATTTTGATCTCAGATGTGCAGGGCAATGCGATTGCCTGGTCGTCGGCCGGCACCATGGGCTTCAAAGGCTCGCGGAAGTCGACGCCTTACGCCGCTCAAATGGCCGCGGAAGATGCAGGCAAGAAGGCGCAGGAACACGGTGTTCGCACGCTGGAGGTTGAGGTTCAGGGACCGGGTTCAGGTCGTGAATCAGCGCTTCGTGCGTTGGCCACGGTGGGCTTCACGATCACATCGATCCGCGACGTGACGCCGATTGCCCACAACGGCTGCCGCCCACCGAAGCGACGTCGCGTCTAACGGCATTTAGTATCACCCGGGCTAAAAATTACCGTGGCCCGGCACCGTCATTTTGACCCTCGGGGCGTTTACGGTCTTGGACATGGGCCGCAGACCAGAATTGAGGAGACCCACATGATCCACAAAAATTGGCAGGAATTGATCAAGCCGACCCAGCTTGACGTAAACCCGGGAAATGACCCGGCGCGTAATGCAACCGTCGTTGCCGAACCGCTAGAGCGCGGCTTTGGCCTTACGCTGGGTAACGCGCTGCGGCGCGTGCTGATGTCATCGCTGCAAGGTGCTGCAATCACCAGCGTTCAGATTGACAACGTTCTGCATGAATTTTCTTCCGTGGCTGGCGTGCGCGAGGATGTCACCGACATCGTGTTGAACCTGAAGGGCGTTGCGATCCGTATGGAAGTCGAGGGCCCGAAGCGGCTTTCGATTTCGGCTAAGGGGCCGCAAGTAGTGACAGCTGGCGATATTTCGGAAACGGCCGGGATCGAGATCCTGAACAAGGATCACGTAATCTGCCATCTGGACGAAGGCGCGGATCTGTTCATTGAGCTGACGGTGAACACCGGCAAGGGCTATGTCGCGGCCGACAAAAACCGCGCCGAGGATGCACCGATTGGTTTGGTGCCGGTCGATGCGATTTATTCGCCGGTCAAGAAAGTCAGTTATGATGTTCAGCCGACCCGCGAAGGTCAGGTTCTGGACTATGACAAGCTGACGGTGAAACTGGAAACGGATGGCTCGGTCACGCCCGACGATGCGGTTGCATATGCCGCCCGCATCCTGCAGGACCAGCTGTCAATCTTCGTCAATTTCGACGAGCCGGAATCGGCGCAGCGCCAAGACGATGATGATGGGCTCGAGTTCAACCCGCTTCTCTTGAAGAAAGTTGACGAGCTGGAGCTTAGCGTCCGGTCGGCAAACTGCTTGAAAAACGACAATATTGTCTACATCGGCGATCTGATCCAGAAAACCGAAGCCGAGATGTTACGCACGCCGAATTTTGGTCGGAAATCGCTGAACGAGATCAAGGAAGTGCTTTCGGGCATGGGTTTGCACCTGGGCATGGATGTCGAGGAATGGCCGCCAGAGAACATTGAAGATCTAGCGAAGAAATTCGAGGATCAATTCTAAAGAGTTGATCTTCGACTAGGGTAACTTGCCCCAAGGAGAGCCGGTGACACGCATCGCCGGCCGGACAAAGCAAAATCGCCGGTAGACGGCCAAAGGAGTAAGACAAATGCGTCACGCACGAGGCTATCGCCGCCTGAACCGAACCCATGAGCACCGCAAGGCGCTTTTTGCCAATATGGCCGGTTCGCTGATCGAACACGAACAAATCAAGACCACACTGCCGAAAGCAAAAGAGCTAAAGCGCTTCGTTGAAAAACTTATCACGCTGGGAAAGCGTGGTGACTTGCACGCGCGCCGCCAAGCCGCGTCTCGCCTGAAGCAGGATTCGCATGTTGCCAAGCTTTTTGAAGTGCTTGGCCCGCGCTATTCCGAGCGTCAAGGCGGCTACGTACGGGTCCTGAAAGCGGGATTTCGCTATGGCGACATGGCGCCGATGGCAGTTGTTGAACTGGTTGATCGAGATACTGAGGCGAAAGGTGCCTCTGATCGCGCCCGGTTGGCTGAAGAAGAAGCGGCCGAAGAATAGGTGCGTGACACAACCACTGGTTTATTAGATTGGGTTGCCGCACGTGGACCCAATTTCAGTTTTTCCTTGTTTGAAGAACGTAAGCCATCGACAAGGTTTCGAGCAACCTGGTTTCTGTGTCAGCGGCGGCCCCGAGGTTTATCTCGCTGATTTTTAGAAATTTTTCAATATCAGCGTGGGCATTCGGAGGAACCAGTGCAAACAGCTCGGATAGATTTGAGAACTTGATCATGATCTGGCGACCCTGTTGTTTTGCCGTTGGTCTTTTTGGACAATTGCAATTTAAAGTTGACTGATGTTGCGGCAACCTGTCTAAATGGATAGGTAAAGACTAACTGACGCCGTTGGCAGGTAATATTGCGCGAAGGCGGCCTTGAGTACCAGGCCTTGGGGCGGGCTAAAGAAATTGGGCGACGAACATGTGGCGTGACAACGAACCATACGACGCACAGGCTTTGGAAAAGAAATCGGCACCTCACTCGGGCCGAAAAAAGCCAGGCCTTGAGTCGGGTTTCGATGAACTTTCACAGTTGGCGCCCAAAGGGTTTTCCGCAGGGTTGCATATTCGATTTGCGTCGCCACTGATTTATGTGCGGACGTACGATGAGGCGTGGACCAAAATCTACGATGATAATGCGTATGCGTTGAGAGACCCGTTGGTTTTTTGGGGCTTTGGCGTAAAGGGATGTACGCGTTGGAGTGCAATTAAACTCCCAGATCCATTCAACATTCTTGGTCAGGCTCGAGCTTTCGGCCTGACTTTTGGGGCCGTTGTGTCGCATGGACCGATAACGTCGCGCACGATCGTTGGGATCGCGCGAGATGATCGAGAGTTCACGGATGATGAGATCATTCGGGCAGTAGAAATCGTCAAGCTACTGCATATTTCGGCACAACCCCCGACAGAGCTAACGCAGGCGCAGATCGAAGCCCTGCGTTTGCTGGCAGATGGGGACCGGCACACTGCCGCGGCGGCTAAACTCGGCATTTCAGAAAGCGCATTCAAAGCCCGGCTTCAGTCTGCCCGCGTCCGACTTGGCGCGCGGACGACGGCACAGGCATTAAAGAAAGCGCGGGAATACCAATTGCTCTGAGCAGCTTGCCCTCCCCTGGATTTTTTCAACCCAGACTGGAGGCTATCCAAATGCAAGTTACCACTCTCTCTTTCGAAAATATGCACAACCATGGCGAGTTATTTGCCAACATGCTTCGCGCGCGCCACAAAACTTTCATCCAGAAAAATCATTGGGAATTGCCTGAGGCCGACGGCATGGAGTACGACCAATACGATACGCCTGCGAGCCGGTGGGTCGCCGTGCACGAGTTCGGACACGTCCTTGCTGGTGTACGACTAACACCTACAACCGCCCGTTGCGGAATTTATTCCTATATGATCCGCGATGCGCAACTGGGGCTACTTGATGCCATCCCGCAAGATCTGCTTTTTGATGAAGCGCCAGTGGCGTCCCACATTTGGGAATCGAGCCGGGTATTTGTTTCCGACGCCGTGCCGTCCAAGCTGAGATTGCGGGTTCAATGCTCGCTTATCGACGAAATGGTGCGGTCGGCACGACAGTTTGGCGCCACTTCGCTGATTGGTGTTGTGCCGGAGCACTCGCCACGGCTGGCGCGCCGCACGGGCATTGATTGTCAGATTGCGGGACCGGTGATCGAGACAGACGATGGTGATCGCAGTGTTTGCATCAACATCAGTCTGGCCACCAAGCTGCACTGATCCAGTTTGGGCTTTTCGCTTGTGCGGCAGAGGCGTAGCCTTTGCCGCACATGGCAGATCTTTTTGACACCCCTGCGTCCGACGACGTAGGCGTCCCGTGGCCATTGGCCGATCGGTTACGTCCAACGACGCTTGATCAGGTCGTCGGACAAGATCATCTACTGGAGCCCGACGCGCCGCTGGGCGCGATGTTGGCGGCCAACCAATTATCTTCATTGATCCTTTGGGGACCACCCGGCGTTGGGAAGACCACGATTGCGAGGCTTCTGGCCGACGCCGTCGACATTACATTTGTGCAGATTAGCGCGATATTCACTGGCGTCGCTGATCTTAAGAAAGTTTTTGAGGCGGCGAAGATCAGGCGTTCCAACGGGCGGGGCACGCTGTTGTTCGTCGATGAGATCCATCGCTTCAACAAGGCGCAACAGGATGGATTTCTGCCGCTCATGGAAGACGGCACGATAAATCTGGTTGGCGCCACCACCGAGAATCCGTCATTTGAACTGAACGCCGCGCTTCTAAGCCGCGCCCAGGTCATGGTCTTGAAGCGCCTTACTCTTGCCGATTTAGAGCGTCTGGCGCAGCGGGCAGAAGTCGAGCTTGGCGCAAAGCTGCCGCTGACCGGTCCGGCGCGCGAGGCTTTGCTGGAGATGTCAGACGGCGATGGACGTGCGTTACTGAATCTTGCCGAGCAAGTGTTTAGCTGGAATGCCGACGCATTGCTTGACATTGAAGAATTGACCCGTCGGCTGACGCGACGCGCAGCGAAGTACGACAAAAGCGGCGACGAGCATTACAATCTGATCTCGGCATTGCACAAATCGGTTCGTGGGTCCGACCCGGATGCGGCGCTTTATTGGTTCGCGCGCATGTTGGAAGGTGGCGAGGATCCGCGATATCTGGCGCGCCGTGTCACGCGCATGGCAGTCGAAGACATTGGGTTGGCTGACCCCCAGGCGCAGGCGATCTGCCTTGACGCATGGAACACTTACGAGAGGCTCGGCAGTCCCGAAGGCGAACTGGCATTGGCGCAGGCGGTGACCTATCTGGCGCTCGCGCCGAAATCAAATGCCGGATACGCGGCATTCAAGGCCGCGCATAGGGCGGCAAAATCCACCGGATCCGAGCCCCCTCCCAAGCATATTTTGAATGCGCCGACAAAACTCATGAAAGATCAGGGGTATGGCGCGGGCTATGCCTATGACCATGATGCAGAAGATGGGTTTTCCGGCCAGAACTATTTCCCGGATGGCATGAAACGCGGTGTTTTCTACCAACCTGTTGAGCGCGGATTTGAACGCGAACTGAAGCAGCGGCTTGATTATTTTGTCAAACTTAGAGCCAAGCGCGAGAGTTGACATCAAGGGGCGCAGAGGCGACATCGCGGCCCATGTTAGCACACTTCATTGCAGTCGGGATTGGCGGAGCGCTGGGCGCCATGGCGCGCTATGGTGTCGGAGTGGCCGTGGTCCGTGCTTTTGGCCACGGCTTTCCGCTGGGCGTGCTGACGGTGAATATATTCGGCTCATTTCTAATGGGTGTATTCATTGTGCTCGCGGCGCAACGGGGGCTAACACCTTGGGCGCCGTTCGTGATGACAGGAGTCCTCGGCGGCTTCACCACGTTCTCGGCGTTTTCACTCGAGGCTGTGACGCTTTATGAAAGGGGCGAACCCGCGCTGGCCGGGCTTTATGTTGTGCTGTCGGTGGTGTTGTCTATCGGCGGGCTGGTTCTGGGTCTGTTGATCACGCGGATGCTGACGACATGAGTGGTGTGCAGACGCTGACGATTGCAGAGGACGACGCGGATCAAAGGCTGGACCGTTGGTTTAGGCGCCGGTTTCCACATATTTCACAGGGCCGGATCGAGAAATTGTGCCGTAAGGGCGAGATCCGGATCGATGGCGGCCGTGTGAAAGCGGCAACCCGGCTGGAAGTAGGGCAGCACATTCGGATCCCGCCACTGCCAGCGGCCGGCGCAACAAAGCGCAAGCCCGAACTTATCTCTGATGCGGATGCCCAGATGATTCGAGGGGCAGTCCTGTGGCGCGATGATCATATCATTGCACTGAACAAACCGCCGGGACTGCCGACACAGGGCGGCAGCAAACAGACGCGGCACGTTGACGGGTTGGCCGAGGCGCTCAGATTTGGGTTGGACGAAAAGCCGCGTCTTGTACATCGGCTGGACAAAGACACATCCGGCATTTTGCTTTTGGCTCGGACGCGGCAGGCGGCCGCAGCGCTAACCGGCGCATTCCGTTCGAGGGAAACGCGCAAGATATACTGGGCTGCGGTCGCGGGCGTTCCGCATCCAAAAATGGGAACAATTCGGTTCGGACTGGTCAAGGCGCCGGGTCGCGGGAAAGGGGGCGAAGGCGAAAGAACGCATGCCATCCACCCGCGTGACATCGATGCGACACCTGGAGCAAAACGCGCAACCACGGACTATGCCACGCTGTCGTCGCTTGCACAGCGTGTGAGCTGGGTCGCAATGGTGCCGATTACTGGGCGAACGCACCAACTGCGGGCGCACATGGCGGCGATCGGGCATCCAATTGTCGGCGACCGCAAATACGGCGGATCCGCGCAGGAAAATCTAGGCGACGGCTGGGGTGCTCAGCTTGGTGGCGAAATCAGCCGCAAGCTGCATCTGCATGCGCGGCACTTGGTGTTTGTGCATCCAATGACCGGCCAGCAGATTATGCTCACTGCACCACTTCCCGATCACATGGCCCGAACCTGGGCAATACTGGACTGGCGGCCAGAGGATGTGCCTGTCGATCCGTTTGAGGAGTTTGAATGAGCGAATGGGGCCCAAAACGGTTCTGGCAAAAAGCCGAGGTCGTCGCGGAAGGGACCCAATACGCCATCGTGCTTGACGGACGTCCGGTCCGCACGCCGTCGAAGCGGCAATTGGTCGTGCCAACTCAGGCGATGGCCAACCAGATAGCCGCCGAATGGGAAGCACAGGTCGAAAAAGTGGATCCGACAACGATGCCGTGGACGAGGTCGGCGAATTCGGCGCTGGACAAAGTGCCGGATCAGCGCTGCGAAGTTGAAATGCATCTGAAAGGCTATGCTGACACCGATCTGTTGACTTACCGCGCCGAAGGTCCGGCGGAGTTGGTCCAACGGCAGGCATCGGGCTGGGACCCAATAGTCAGGTGGATCGAGGCCGAATTCGATGTTCAACTAACGACAACTCATGGTGTGATGCCCGTGAAACAGGATCCCAGCCACATCAATAGTTTGGCGGGTCTGATGACGCCTATGAGCCACTTCGAATTGACGGGTTTTCATGACCTGGTAACAATTTCTGGGTCGTTCATTCTGGCGGTTGCAGTAGCCAAAAATGAAGTTGAGCCCGAGGTGGGCTGGGCGCTTTCTCGGATCGACGAGGACTGGCAAATCGAGCAATGGGGCGTCGACGATGAAGCTGCCGAACAGGCGACAGCAAAAAAAGTTGCATTTTTTCATGCGTCAGAATTCCTTCGCTGCGCCTAATTCCGTTACGGAATGGCAGATAACTATCTGAATTTTATAAGGAAAATAGTATGTCGTCGCAATGGGGCCGTATCGGGCCTTTCCCTTGACCTTCCGACACGAATGCGACCAAAATTGCCGCCGTTGGAAGGTGCGTTGCCGCCCTCCGCAAAATCAATCGGCCCTGGGAGGGCCTCTAGTGCTGCCCAATGGGCGGAAACTCAGGAAGAGGTACAAATGAGAAAAACATTATTTTATGGCGCATTGGCTGCTGCAACCCTTGTGGGTGGTGTTGCTGGCGCTGCGACGCTTGACGACGTCAAGGCGCGCGGCAAGCTGAATTGTGGTGTGTCAACTGGCCTCGTGGGCTTCGCGGCTCCCGACGCCAATGGAAACTGGGAAGGATTTGACGTGACCGTTTGCCGGGCTGTTGCCGCAGCGGTGCTGGGCGATAGTCAAGCGGTTGAATTCATTCCGACGACCGGTAAGACGCGGTTTACAGCCTTGGCTTCCGGAGAAGTCGATTTGCTGGCCCGGAACACAACTTGGACCTTCTCGCGTGATACCGACCTTAAATTCGAATTTGTCGGCGTGAACTACTACGACGGTCAGGGTTTCATGGTACCGAAAGGTCTTGGCGTGACATCGGCCAAGGATCTTGATGGCGCAACGGTATGCATTCAAACCGGCACGACAACGGAACTGAACCTCGCGGACTTCTTCCGCTCAAACAATATTAGCTACGAGCCGGTTCCGATCGAGACCAATGCCGAAGCGCAACAGCAGTACCTTGCTGAAGCATGCGACGTCTACACAACAGACGCGTCCGGTCTTGCCGCGACGCGTGCCACGTTTGAAGCTCCGGACGATCACATGCTTTTGCCTGAAATCATCTCGAAAGAACCGCTTGGTCCGCTCGTGCGGCACGGCGACCACGAATGGGGTGATATCGTGCGTTGGACGCTTAACGCCCTGATTTCGGCTGAAGAGCTTGGAATTAATTCGGCGAACGTCGCTGACCTTGCTGCGACGCCCGGCAGCAATCCGGAAGTCAATCGTCTTCTGGGGACGGAAGGCAGCCTTGGCGAGATGATCGGTCTTGATGCTGAATGGGCTCAACGTGCCCTGATGGTTGGCGGAAACTACGCCGAGATCTTCGAAACCAACATCGGCGAAAATACACCTATCGGTCTGGCACGCGGTCTGAACGCGCAATGGACAAACGGTGGGCTTTTGTATTCGCCACCGTTCCGGTAAGATAATAACTGCAAGGGGCGCGGACAAACCGCGCCCTTTCGCCAGGCACGTAATTGTGCAAATGAGCCGGGATCGAGTCCGCGCGTCACAAAAGGCGCGGCATTAAATAATACCCGGACAGGGAACAGGGGATTCGTCCGTCATGGCAACTGTCACGGACCCGCCATCCGAAGGCTTCAAGCTTTCGATGCTAATCTACGATACCCGCTATCGATCGAACACCATTCAGGTCGTGGCAATGATGGGTTTCATGCTTTTTGCCGCCTGGCTGATCAATAATACGCTGACCAACCTTGCCAATCTAGGAAAGCCGATCGATTTTGGATTTTTCGGTGAACCGGCCAGTTATGACATCAATCAGCGGCTGCTGGAGTATACGAGCCGCGACACGCATCTCAGGGCGTCGTTTATTGGCTTGCTGAATACGCTTGTGGTGGCGGTTCTCGGATGTATTACCGCGACGATACTGGGCGTCCTGGTTGGCGTTGCACGGCTTTCAAAGAACTGGCTCGTGGCCCGCATCATGGCGGTTTACGTGGAGATGTTCCGAAATGTGCCGGTGCTTCTCTGGATCGTTTTGGTTTTTGCGATATTGATCGAAAGCCTTCCGACGCCTCGCGCATTTCGTGGCGACAACGCGACGGAATCGATGATTTTGAATGATAGTGTCGCCATTACAAATCGCGGCATCTATATCCCCGAACCGCTGTTTTCGAATAGTCTGGGCGATGTGCACCTGTTTGGAGCCAGTTCGCTTCGGTTCGACGTATCGCTGGATCTAATCGCGCTAATTCTTGTGCTTGGCGCTAGCATCTTTGCATTTCGCCGTATTCGTGCGTACGCGGATCGGACGCAAGAGCAAACTGGTGACCGGCCCAAAACCTGGTACTACCAACTCGCTGTTCTGTTCCTTCCGACACTAATCCTTCTTTTCATTCTCGGTTTCTATCTGGGTAAGCCGGAACTGAAGGGCTTCAACTTCTCGGGCGGCACACACGTTAGAAATTCGCTGATTGCGCTTTGGCTGGCGCTGTCGCTTTATACGGCAGCCTTTATCGCCGAGATTGTACGCGGCGGTATCTTGGCGATTTCTCACGGTCAAACCGAGGCTGCGGGCGCGCTCGGATTGCGTCCGAAACGCATTATGAGCCTGGTGGTTTTGCCGCAGGCGCTCAGGGTAATCATCCCGCCGCTGATTTCGAATTATTTGAACATCACCAAGAACTCGTCACTGGCGATTGCCGTGGGGTACATGGACATCACAGGCACTTTGGGTGGGATCACATTGAACCAGACCGGACGTGAGCTTGAGACCATTCTCCTGCTGATGCTGGTCTATCTGATCATCTCGCTCAGCATTTCGGCGGTGATGAATTGGTATAACAACAAAGTAAAATTGGTGGAGCGGTGATATGAGCGATACATCATTTGTCCGCACGGAAATGCTTGATGAGAAAGCGCCGCCGCTTAGCACCGTTGGGATTATCGGTTGGCTGCGCGAAAATCTGTTTTCCAGCTGGGTAAACTCTATTCTTACCGTGGTTTGCCTCTCTGCCATAATCTATGTGCTTTCGGGGCTATTTCCGTGGATGTTCCAATCGGTTTGGAGCTCGGGCTCGTTGAGTGATTGCCGCGAGGTTATGGTTGCCACCTGGGGTGATACCCACGGGCATGCTTGCTGGGCAGTGATCCGGGAACGCTGGCTTCAGTTGCTGTTCGGTTTTTATCCATCCGAACTCTATTATCGGCCAATCCTCGCGATGGCGCTGCTTCTGGTTGCGCTGGCGCCGATTCTGTTCTCTGACAAAGTTCCATCGAAACTGCTATATTTTACAGCGGCCTATCCATTCCTGATGCCTTGGCTGATGTGGGGCGGCACAATCTGGGCTCCGATCATGGCGGCGGCTGGATTTGCAGTCGGCTATTTTGCACACCGGTTTGTCAGCAATGCGGTGAGTTCTCTGGTGGGTCTGATCCTAGGCGTTCTGGCGGCAGTGATCTGGTGGCTGTTTCTTATGGGGGATGTTGCCGATTTCCTCGCTACGAACATTCCCATCGGCATCGAGCCAGTGGAAAGCAGAGCCTTCGGCGGCTTCATGCTATCGATATTGATCGGAGTCGTTGCCATCGGCGCGTCGCTTCCCATTGGGATTGTCCTGGCGCTCGGCCGGCAGTCGAACCTGTTTTTTGTCAAGGCAATTTGTGTGGGATTCATCGAGTTTATCCGCGGCGTGCCGCTGATTACGCTGTTGTTTGTGGCCTCGGTGCTGCTGAATATCTTCCTGCCACCTGGAACCAACTTTGACATCATCGTGAGGGTGATGATCATGGTGACGCTGTTCTCGGCCGCCTATATGGCTGAAGTGATACGCGGCGGATTGGCAGCACTTCCGACAGGCCAGTATGAGGGCGCGGACTCGCTTGGACTGGACTATTGGAAGTCGCAGCGGCTGATCATCATGCCGCAGGCGCTGAAGATCTCGATCCCGGGCATCGTCTCGAACTTCATTGGAATCTTCAAGGATACCGTTCTGGTGTCGATCATCGGCCTTCTGGATCCTCTGGGCCTTTCCAACGCTATCCGCGCGGACAGCGCGTGGAACGGAATTTACTGGGAGCTATTCGCGTTTATCGCGCTCCTGTTCTTTATCTTCTGTTTCAGCATGTCGCGTTACTCAATGTATCTCGAGCGTAAGCTCAAGACGGGTCATTAAGGAGAACCGCATGGCCGAAGTTACCCACGAGACCATGGTTGATCGCGAAATTGACCGGAGCCATATGCAGGTTTCCGACGAAATCGCGATCCAGATCAACAATATGAACAAATGGTATGGCACGTTTCATGTGCTGCGTGACATCAATCTGACGGTGAACCGGGGCGAACGGATTGTGATCTGTGGGCCGTCGGGGTCGGGAAAATCCACTTTGATCCGGTGCATTAACGCACTGGAAGAGCATCAGGAAGGGTCGATCGAAGTTGACGGGACACATCTGTCTTCCGACCTGAAAAACATCGACAAAATCCGATCTGAAGTTGGCATGTGCTTCCAGCACTTCAATCTGTTCCCGCATCTTTCGATCATAGACAACTGCACGCTGGCACCGATCTGGGTGCGCAAGATCCCAAAAAAGGAAGCAGAAGAAACGGCGATGCACTTCCTTGAAAAGGTGAAGATACCCGAGCAGGCCGACAAGTATCCCGGTCAGCTTTCTGGCGGACAGCAGCAACGGGTGGCGATCGCACGCAGTCTCTGCATGCGGCCGCGGATCATGCTATTCGACGAACCGACTTCTGCACTTGATCCGGAGATGATCAAGGAAGTGTTGGACACAATGATCGGTCTGGCCGAAGAGGGCATGACGATGCTTGTTGTTACTCACGAGATGGGATTTGCCCGCCAGGTAGCGAACCGCGTGATCTTTATGGACGCGGGCCAGATTGTGGAACAGAACGAGCCGGAAGAATTTTTCGGCAACCCGCAATCTGATCGGACCAAACTGTTCCTGAGCCAGATTCTGGGGCACTAATTTCAGCAATTACGTTGTTGAGGGGGCGCTGATTTCAGCGCCCCCTTTTGCAATTCCGTCAGGTGGTTTATCGCGCCAGCAATTCGCGTGGGATTACAAAATCAACAACGTCACCGCTGCCCCAGTCGACGTCGCGCCAGGTCTCTGTTGAAAATTCGATGATGGAAGTGGCGGCAGTCGGATAGTCGTGGAAGCGCGGATGTGGGTGACTGCGCCTTGCTATTCGGTCGGCGAAGTCAGCGATACCGGGATTGTGGCATATCACCATAACGCACTGTGCCGTTTCGTTGCGGACAGTATTTAATATCGTCGTTGCGCTTGAGTGATACAGTGCGACGTTGCTTTTGACGATGACGCTCGTAGGCACAAGATGCGCCATGCGGGCCCAAGTTTCGGTTGTGCGGCGCGCAGACGAAACTTGAAGGACCTCCGGCAGATGCTGTTTATTGACCAGCCATTGGCCGATGGCGAGGGCTGATGCGCGACCGCGGTCATTCAGGCCACGATCAAAATCATCGAGCGCCGGATTGTCCCAGCTGGATTTCGCATGGCGCATCAGGATCAGTTTCAGTGACATGAGTGAAAACGCTCCATGTGATAAGCGGATTGCACGTTGGCCCTGCAATACCCCGCGCCGGCGGGACAGGAGCGGCGAACGGCGCAGCCTTTCTGCAGGCACGAGGCGCCCTCGTCTGTGTCAAGAAACCCGTGGCACCGGTTGAGGTCATAGCTGCCCTCAGTTAGCGCCGTGACCGGGCAGGAGCTGAGACAGGGCCGTTCCGCGCACGTTTCGCAGGGTCGTGGCCCGGTCGCAGGTACATCAAGCAGCTCAGGAACTAGGATGGCACCGCGATAGGACACCATCAGGCCGGCCGTATCGTGAACCAAAAGAACGACAGGAGAGGTCCATGCGCGGCCGGTTCGTATTGCCCAGACCTGAAATGGCTTCGGCGGCGTCCCGAATGGGAAATGTGGCTCGCCGCCGAGGTCCTGTGCCGCGCGTGCAATCACTCTTTTTGACCATGCGTCGAGCGGATTGGCATCTCCGTTCCGAAATTCATGACCTGCGGTTGCGTGCGCCCAAAATCCAGGCTCACGCGGTCCAAGCATCACCAGTGTTCCGAGGCCGAGCCCATCGTTGGGCAACGTTTGAAAAGCCCCAAAGACGTCAAGATGATCCTGCCGAACGCGGTCCGCGATCTGGCCAAGAGTCATCGGATCGGCCGGATCAGACTACCCGCGCCGTGATCGGTGAAGAGTTCCAGCAAACAGGCATTCGGCGCGCGGCCATCAAGTATTACGACCGCACGAACTCCCCCCTCGATGGCGTCCAGCGCCGTTTCCGCTTTTGGGATCATGCCGCTGGCAATTGTCCCATTAGCGATAAGCTTGCGGATTTGGTCCGGGGTGAGTTCGGTAAGCACGTTGCCGGCGCTATCTTTGACGCCCTCAACATCGGTCAAAAGCAAAAGCCGATCAGCGTTCAGGCTTGCGGCAATGGCCCCGGCGGCGGTGTCGCCATTGACATTGTAGGTTTCGCCATCTCTGCCGGCACCAAGCGGAGCGATCACCGGGATGATTTCGGAATCGGTCAGCGTTCTCAAAACGCTGGGGTCCATCTGCGCTGGAGTTCCAACAAAGCCGAGCGCTGGATCGGTTTGGTCGCAGATCATAAGGTTCGAATCCTTGCCGGAAAGGCCAACCGCGCGCCCACCCTCGGAATTGATCGCCTGCACAATGCGTTTGTTGACCGTGCCCGAGAGTACTGCTTCGACCACTTCGACAGTTGCTGTGTCGGTTACGCGCTTTCCGGCAACAAATTCGGACTGGATATCCAAGCGATTGAGCATGTCATTGATCATCGGGCCACCGCCGTGAACGACGACCGGATTTACACCAACTTGGCGCATCAAAACGATATCGCGGGCGAAGCCGGCCATGACGCCATCGTCACCCATGGCATTCCCGCCGAATTTGATGACGACAGTGGCGCCGTCATATCGTTGAAGATATGGCAGAGCTTCGCTAAGCGTGCGTGCGGTGGCTATCCAATCGCGGTTCATGTCGCGTGGTCTCATGATGTCCCTCTGGGCATTCGTTAGACCGTTGACGTCACCGGCTCAAGCCAGACCAGCAATGACGGCGCGAAGCGTGGCGATCCCGTCGCCTTTTTCTGACGAGGTCAGGATTATGGAAGGGAATGCCGCAGGGTGCCGGGTAAGTGCTTGTCTAACTTGGGTCAGAACGCGCTCGCGGTCGTTATCTTTGACCTTGTCGGCTTTCGTCAGCACGACCTGAAACGTAACCGCGGAAGTGTCGAGAAGCGACAGTATCTCTTCATCAACTGGTTTTACACCGTGCCGGCTGTCGATCAGAACGAATGCCCGGCGAAGGTTGGCGCGCCCAGCCAAGTAAGCCTTCATTAGCCGTTGCCATTTTTCCACGACTTTGAGTGGCGCGTTGGCAAAGCCGTAACCCGGCAGGTCCACCAAATACAGTTGTTCGGCGAGAGTGAAAAAATTAATCTCTTGCGTGCGGCCAGGTGTGTTGGACGAACGCGCCAGGCTATTTCGCCCAGTTAGAGCGTTGATAAGGGAAGATTTTCCAACATTCGAGCGCCCGGCGAAGCAGACTTCGACACGGTCTGGCTCCGGCAAGCCGCCCATGTCTACCACGCCTTTGAGGAAAGTTGTTTCCCGCGCAAATAACTGCCTGCCCGCCTCAACGGCGCTGGCGTCTTGCGCTTCCATTGGGAATTGCATTGTCATGCCGGCGCGACGACACCGTCGCCGACCGAAAGGGTTCCGCCGTCGACGACTTCAGCGTAAACGCCAAACTCCTGGTGGCCGAGATCGTCGAGCAAGCCCAACGTATCCAGGTCCCGGCGTCCGGTGTCTGGGTTGGCCATGGTCGCCTTGCAGCGCGTGATCTGGCTTCGGACCGCGAAAGTCACGGATCCTACCTGGATCGTCTTTCCGATCCACTCGGCCTCTTGCCAGGGATCGAGGCCGTCAATCCAAATGTTGCCCCTGAACCGGTGCGGCGAAAGGATTACGCCTGAGCGTTGGGAAAGAACTTTCAGCGACGCAGTGGAATTCAACGATATCCACGGGTCCGGTACATCTGTTAAGTGCACGTCGCGGCCGCGATAGATGGCCGTGGGTCGTGGAAGATCGCCCGGCCAAAGCTGACGCAACCAGTTGATCAGAGCCGCCGCCTCATCCGGCAAACTCGGGCGAGCAGATATTGTGCCGGCGGTCGGATGCGAGAGCGTTAGAGTTTTTGTGACTTCATCCAATTGAGCCGTGACCGCCATCAACGAGGGACCGGCGACGCCGCGCAGAAAGTTTATCTTTTTTTCCCAGCCGCCGCCTAAACTGGATCGCTCATGTGCAACACCCCAAATGCGGTCAAAAGGCATCCACTTGCCTGCCGAAAGCTCAACATTGGATAATTCCTGCCGCCCGATGGATTTGATCGGGTAGCGGACGATTTTGCTGACCGAAGCTCTCATTTCTTCGACTTGGGAGGCTCGTTTTCGGACTTCGAAGAGTTGTTAGGTCGTGAGCTTGCCCGAATATTTCCCCAGATGTCCGGCTTATATCCGTGGCTTCGCATTATGACGTATTGCTGTGAGAAGGTGATCACGTTGTTGGCGATCCAATAGATGACCAGCCCGCTGGCAAAGCTGCCCAACATAAACATGAAAACCCAAGGCATCCATGCAAAAATCATTGCTTGCGTGGGATCGGTCGGTGCGGGGTTCAACTTTTGTTGGATCCACATCGAGACGCCAAGCAAAAGCGGCAAGATACCAATGAAGATAAGCGCAAAGATCGAGGACGGTTCGGGTGCTGACCACGGCAACAACCCGAAAATATTCCAGATCGACGTCGGGTCAGGCGCACTAAGATCCTGAAACGGGCCGAAAAATGGTGCGTGACGCAATTCGATCGTGACGAAGATCACTTTGTAGAGCGAGAAGAATATCGGAATCTGCAAAAGGATCGGCAGACAGCCGGAGGCCGGATTGACCTTTTCTTTTTTGTAAAGCGCCATCATCTCTTGTTGTAGCTTTTGGCGGTCGTCGCCGGCGCGTTCTTTGAGCTTTTCCATCTCCGGCTGAAGCTCTTTCATCTTCGCCATCGAGACATAGGATTTTCGAGCGAGCGGGAAAAGCAGTGCCTTGATCAGGAGCGTCAGCGCAATGATGGCCCAACCCATGTTGCCGATCAGGCCGTTGAGTTCGTGAAGGGCGAAGAAGATCGGTTTCGTCAGAAACGCGTACCAGCCCCATTCGATGGCGTTGATGAAGCCGGGAACACCGTTCTCTTCGCCAAAAACCGCGTATTGCACTGATTCCGAAAACCCCGAGATTCTGCGGCCGGCTTCGTAGTCTCTGATCGTATCCCACTCTTTTGCGCCCGCGAATACCTGCGTCATGCTTTCGCTGCTGGCGCCGGGCGCCAAGTCAACGGTTGGACGTCTTGTCACCGTTCGATAGGTGTCTGCGCGGGGCACATACTGGATAACAGACTTAAAAGGTTGACCGCGTTCGGGGATCAACATCGTCATCCAGTAGTGGTCGGTGAACCCCACCCATCCGCTTTCCTCGACATCGACGACATCGGCAAATCCCCAGTCCGGAATCTCATTGAGGTCGGCGATCTCGCCATAAGAATAGTCGTAGGAGTCCAGGATACCGTCGGACATCCGCATTGCGCCTTCGTGGATGATGAAGAAGCCGATGAGATCCTGCGGTTCGCCTTGCCGGGCGACGATCCCGTAGGGGGCGAGGCGGGCGGTGGTACTTGTTGGATTTTCAACATGCTGCCGCACCGTAATCATGAAACGGTCGTCGACAGAGATCTCGCGGCGAAAGATCAGCCCGGCGGGACTGTTCCAGCGCAGTATGACCGGGCTCTCCGGGCCGAGTTTGTTGCCGGTTTCAACCGACCAGACCGTATCTGGCCCGGGAACATCGTCGCCTGTCAAGGCACCGCCAGCGGTCCATCCAAATAGCGTGTAATAGGGTTGTTCTGCGCCAACCGGGGCAAGGACTTCGACCTCGCCGGAGCTATTTGCCAGCGTCTGGCGATAATCTTTCATCGCAAGCGTGTCGATGCGCCCACCTGCGAGTGAAATTGAGCCGGCGAGGCTGGGTGTGTCAATCTCCAGTCTCGGTGCATCCGTGGTGGTGACGGACGGCGTCTCGCTGCCGGCAGCTGCGCTATCGGCAGTTGCGCCGGTCCCGCCAGCGTCCGCGGAGGGCAGCGATACTGCGCCGTCAGTCGTTACCGAAGTGTCCTCAGGCGACTGCGTCGGCTCGGGCGGTGGGAACAAAATGAACCAAACAAACAGCACGGCGGTGCTAAGCACCATGGCCAGAAGAAGGTTTCTGTTCTGGTCGTCCATTTGGCGTCACCGGCAGGTTCAGGATCGCAGGTCGTTCAACATTCCAGAGGCCAAAAGGTCAAGGGGTTTCCCGATATCCATTGCGGCCGCGGCAATAGCCAACGGCGAACGGCAATCGATCCAACTTCCGTTGTGTTAGTCTTTTCCTGGCGTTGCAGGCAGTATGAAGGGTTAATTGTCTGCAATCCGGGCGTGGTGGTCGCGTATCCAGGTCAACGTGTCGCCCAGCGGCATTGGCCGTGCGACACAAAAGCCTTGAATGTGATCACATCCTAACTGCGCCAGCATCGTATGCTCCGCCGAGGTTTCGACGCCTTCGCCGAGGGTTTCCACATTCAATCGCTCAGACATCGCCAATAATGCTGCAACCAGATCACGTTGGTCGCGGTCGGCGTCGATTCGCGAAACCAAGCGGCGATCAATTTTGATGCGGGACACCGAAAACCGTCGAATGTTCAGGATGCTGGTGTAGCCGGTGCCAAAGTCGTCAAGATCGATCCGGCAACCCAGATCGGCAAGCGCGCGTAGGTTTTTCGCAACAATATCATCGTGGGATTCGGCGATGACGTTCTCCAGCACCTCAACGCCGAGCCGATGCGGCTCAATGCCATGCCGATCGAATTCCCAACTAAGATATTCGACGAGCCTAGGATTTCTTAGTTCTTCGCTGGAGAAGTTGACCGCGACGGTGGGCACGCCAAGGCCTGCCTTGTCCCAGGCCCGCAAGGCGCTTAGCGCATGGGTGAGTATAACCTCAGCAAGTCTTTGCGAGAGGCCAGAGCGCTCGATTAGAGTGAGAAAAGTTGCGGGTGAAATAAGCCCGCGCTGGGGGTGTTCCCATCGCGCCAAGGCTTCAAAGCCGCTTATTGCGCCTGTATCCGTGGAAATCTGCGGTTGATACCAGCCAACGATCTCGCCGCTGTCGAGCGCTTGCGAAATCTGATTTCCCAAGCTGTGGTCGGCACGCGTACTCAGGCCGCAGTCAGACTGAAATACCCGGATACTACCAGGCCCCGCCAGTTGGGCTAACGAATTCGCACGTTCGGCGGCGCGTATCATTCCCAGTGGGCTGGGTGTTTTTAATTGCCGTGCCCGCGCAATTCCGACGGAAATTGTGCAATAGACACGAATTGACCCAAGATGAAACGGTGCATCAAGCGTCGCCTGGAGCCGGCGAGCAAGATGCAGCATATTTTCGGATTCCGGGGAGCGAATATCGGAAAGGCAAATCAGAAAATCTGAATTCGAACCGCGTCCGATCATGTCGCCCTGACGGGTCAATTCGCCAAGCCGCTGCGCCAGCTCGCTCAGGATCGTTTCGTGCAATGGCACGCCAACGCGATCTTCGAGTGTGTCGAGGTCATCGATGCTGATCGCCATGAGTGCGATGTTTTGAGTTGGCGACTTTGCCGTCAGTAGCCTTTTTTCTAGCCAGTTTTCAGCATTCTCGACAAATCCCAGACCAGTCGCGCTGTCGATGGCCTGGCTGGCGGCGCCGCGGCGGTCCAAAATGAGCGAAATGATAATTGATGCCGCGGGAGATATCGCAGCAATGGCAATCATTGCCTGCACTCCGCCAATCCAGAAACTGCCAAGTATGATTGACGGGAGAATCGCCATTGGTCGGTAGCCGGATACGAGCCAGTAGAGCGCCTTGCGCAACACATAGGCATCCAAACTGAACCGGGTCCGCTGCAACGCAGTCTCCTCGCCGTGGGATTCTGCGCCGTGTTTACCTTTGCAATTTATACGAGAGGTTAATTTTGCCGGACATCTTTCACGATTTCGGTGTCGGTGAGGCCCGCCGTCAAACCGGCAAAATCAAACAGATTGGGATCCAAAAGGTGGGACGGCCGCGCGTTCATCAGTGCGCGGAACATGACTTGCCGCCTGCCGGGGCTGTTTTTCTCCCATTGATCGAGGAGTTGCTTGACCCGCTGGCGCTGCAACCCGTCCTGGCTGCCACAAAGGTCGCACGGGATTATCGGGTAATTCATTGCTGTCGCAAAACGACGGCAATCGTCCTCCGCGACAAACGCGAGCGGGCGATAAACAAAAAGATCGCCCTCTTCGTTGACCAGTTTCGGCGGCATCGTCGCAAGCCGCCCGCCGTGAAACAAATTCATGAAAAACGTCTCTAGAATGTCGTCGCGGTGGTGCCCCAAGACGATCGCTGTACATCGTTCCTCGCGTGCAATGCGATAAAGATGCCCACGCCGCAGCCGCGAACAAAGTGCGCAATAGGTGCGCCCGGCGGGCACTTTGTCCAACACAATCGAATAGGTATCCTGATACTCAATCCTGTTGGGAACGCTCATGTTTTCAAGAAATTGCGGCAAGACTGTCGCCGGAAACCCAGGTTGCCCCTGATCGAGATTGCAAGCCAGTATGTCAACGGGCAACAATCCGCGCCATTTCAATTCAAATAGCGCGGCAAGAAGCGTGTAACTGTCCTTGCCGCCGGACAGGCAGACAAGCCAGCGCGCTTTGCGTTCAGCCATTCTGAATTGGTCAATTGCTTCGCGAACATTCCGTACAATCCGCTTTCGAAGCTTACGAAATTCGGTCGTTTTAGGAGCACCTTGAAACAGCGGGTGAATTTCGTCGGAGTCGTCCAGCATCACTTTGCCATAATGATTTAACTGCCGGCAAACAAGAACAGCATATCCCCAAATCAGCGCTAACCCGTGCAGGAAAACGGCACGCTAGATCGTGAGTCGGCGAATTTTTAGCCGGGTGATCCGGTTTTCTTCCCGCTCAAGGATCTCAAATCGGAACCCATGAAATGAGAAGACCTGTCCGCTGCTGGGAATGGTCTGCGCTTCGTGTATGACCAGTCCGGCGACGGTGTTTGCTTCGTCGTCCGGCAGCGACCAGTCGGTCGCGCGGTTCAGATCGCGGATCGTCATCGCGCCATCGGTTATCACATCGCCGGCGTCGGTGCGCCGCAAAGGCACGTCATCGTCAATGTCGAACTCGTCAGTGATTTCGCCCACGATTTCCTCAAGAATGTCTTCAAGTGTGATCAAGCCTTCCAGCGCTCCGTATTCGTCGACTACAAGGGCAAAATGCGTAGCGCGCCGCAGAAACTGCCGCATCTGCTCATCCAGCGTCGTCGTTTCAGGGACGAAATACGGCTTCATAGCGACGTCGATGATATTGAACCCTTCGAATGGATCGTCGGATTCTCCGCTGTCCGTCGTTTGCGCATACATCGCCCGCAACAGATCTTTGGCGTGCATGACCCCGACAATATTTTCCGGTTGGCCGCTGAATATCGGCAGTCGTGAATGGGATGACGATAGGCAGAGCTCGAGAACCTGCGCAGGCGGCAAGTCCGCATCAATCATCTCGATCTGGCTGCGGTGAAGCATGATTTCCTCGACTGTCCGATCGGCCAGATCAAGCGCGCCCAGAATGCGGTCGCGGTCTTCTTTTTCGACAACTCCTTCGGAGTGTCCAAGCTGCAATGCGCCGGCAATTTCTTCGCGCATGGACATGATATGACTGTCAGGATCGATGCGAACGCCAAAGAGCCTGAGAACGCCGCGAACCACGAGCCGAACGAAATTCACAATCGGAGAAAAGATCGTAACAATGAACTGAATGGGCATCGCAACCGCTGACGCGGCACGTTCGGCATTGGTAATTGCATAGGTCTTCGGAAGCACTTCCGCAAAGATCAACACAAGCGCCGTCATGACTAACGTCGCGAGGGCAACACCGCTTTCTCCGAACACACGGGTAAAAAGCGCGGTGGCGAGCGACGCTGCGAGAATATTGACCAAGTTGTTCCCAAGAAGAACGGCGCCGATCAGACGTTCGTTGTCTTCGGTCACCGCCAGTGCTCGTTCCGCGCCCTTAGAGCCTTTTTCTGCTTTGTTTTTTAACTTGCCCCGTGATGCCGCCGTCAAGGCGGTTTCTGAGCCGGAAAAAAACGCGGAAAGGATCAAGAGCCCCAGGATTGCGGCAACGGTGATCCAGAAGGCCATGTCGATCAGTTGTAGGGAGGGGTCCATAGGTTGTGTCAAGCTTGCCTCTTTCTGTGTTATGGGGGGCGATCCCCGGGCAATCAAGGGAAGAGGCGGAATGAAGGTCCAGGATTTTGGGCGATTTGAGGGACCGGTGCTTTTGTTCGGTGGTCCGTATTCGAATGCGCATGCGACCAAAGCCTTCGCCGCACTTGCGGGCAACACACCAGCGATCTGTACGGGCGATGTAGTTGCCTACGGTGCAAATCCGTCGGAAACGGTCGCATTGATGCGGGCGCGGGATTGGCCGGTTGTTGCTGGGAACTGCGAACGCCAAATTGCGGAGGGAGCGGAAGATTGTGGATGCGGGTTTGCCGAAAACACGACCTGTGATCTTTTATCGCGCGGCTGGTATCCCTTCGGCTTGGCAAATGTTGGTGAGGAAGATCGTTTATGGATGAAGAAACTGCCGGATATCGGATTGTTTTCGCATCTGGATCGGCGCTATGCCGTCATCCACGGCGGTGTGACATCGACTAGCAGATTTCTCTGGCCATCTTCAGCGGAGGCAGATTTCGCGCACGAAATCGCTGCGTTGGAAGCGATAACTGGTCAAGTCGACGGCATCGTTGCGGGACATTCTGGCATCGCTTTTCATCGCCGGATCGGTCGACACCAGTGGATCAATCCCGGCGCGATCGGACTGCCGCCGCACGACGGCCGACCGGAGACGCGGTATGCGCGTTTGGAAAGCGGTGAGGTCACAATCGAGCGCTTAAGCTATGATCACCAAAGCGCAGTCGCGGCGATGACAGAAGCGGGCCTGACACAAGGATATCAACACGCGCTTTCGACGGGCCTCTGGCCAAGCGAAGATGTGCTGCCGCCGGAACTGAGGCGTTGACTCAGTCAGCCGCCATCGGGTGATGGTCCAAAACCAGATCGCGGAGGCGCTTCTCCAGAACGTGCGTGTAGATTTCAGTTGTGCCGATATCGGCATGACCGAGCAGGGTCTGTATCGACCTTAAATCGGCCCCACGCGCCAAAAGATGTGTGGCGAATGCATGTCGCAAGGTATGTGGAGTGACATCGGCGGGCGAAATGCCGGACGCCACGGCGAGCTCTTTAATCAACAAATAGAACCGATGCCGAGTTAGAAACCCGGACTTACCGCGCGAGGGGAACAGGAACTTCGATGGCTCGGTTCCTTTCTCCCGCTTCGCCCGTTCTGCGATGTCATCACGCATTTCGATCCAGGCGGCCAGTGCTGCGCGCGCGGGTGGCGAGAGGGGCACCATCCGCTCTTTTCCGCCTTTGCCGCGGACGAGCAACATTTTCGGATCGCCGCGCGCGGCTGCGACAGGTAGCGACACTAATTCACTGACGCGCATTCCAGTCGCGTAGAGCAGTTCCATCAGACAGGCATTTCTAAGACGGTCCGCGGGCCGGCCGTGGTTTGTTGACGCCCGAAGGAGGCGGTCCACGTCGTCTTCGCTGAGCGTTTTCGGCAAGCGTTTAGCGCGCTGCGGCCCTTTGATTCGAATGGCCGGGTTATCCTTCCTCCAGCCTTCCTCGAAGGCAAAGCGATAGTATTGCCGGATCGCAGATAGGCGCCTCGCGCGCGTTGCTTGTGCCAAACCTGCCGTGTCCAGCGTCACCAGATAGGCCTCGATGTCCGACTGCTCTGCCCCTTGCAATGAATGCGACTGTCGGCCGAGCCAGCCGGCAAAATCCTTCAAATCACGCGCGTAGGCGAGCTGTGTGTTTTGTGAAGCGTCCAGTTCCGCGGCCTGCGCTTCCAGAAATGTCGCAATACGATCGATGTCGGTCATATTCGCGATTCCCTGATCAAGAGCTCCGCCGCAATCCGTCGCGCATAGTGCTCAAGATCCAGCGAAACGAGGAGCGCCAATGCGTCGCCAAGCGCGTTTGGGTCGCCCTCAACACCGTTGGCCAAAACCGAAATGGCAATTAACAAGGCTTCGCCCGTTCGCCCGTCCCGCAGATGTACGCGATAACGATCGCTTGGGGGCAAGCCCGACAAACTCCGCCGAATGGCCTGCGCCAACGGCGTTGTCGAGGCAATATTGAAGGGTTTTCCAATAGCAACAGCAATGAGTGTTCGATCATGTGGGCTGTCATTCGCAAATGCGGCCGCGGATTCGAATTCGCCAGCAAGCAGCGAGATTTCAAGCGCCGCGTGACGGGCCGGGCCGGATATATCGGATGAATTGATCCGATGCAGCAGCCAAGGAGCGATTGTCGCCTCGGTTCCGGTGGAAACCGCGGCGTTCCAGGCGCCAGGCAACGCGTTAGAAAGAGCATCGGCATTGCCATCGGCCGTAGCTTCGTAAACGGACTGGTATGCTTTTACCCTTGCCCACAGCCCGCCAGAGGCCGCCGCCTTGCGTTCTTGAAAGACTGACATCAGTTTTCCAGCATCGAGCGCTTCGACAGCAGCTAAACGCTCGGCCGCGCGTAGCCGTGTCCTCCACCCTACTGTTTGCGCCAAATCCGCGAAAGCAAAGGCTACGGGAAGAACCTCGGTTGCCGGACGTTCTCCTACAGCCTCAAATAGTCGGAACATTAGCGGCGACATATTTGGTGGCGCAGGCGGAATCGGTTCGCCTTCGAAAAGCTCCGGATCAAGGAAATGCAGGAGAATTTGGTCTTCGACAGGTGTCAGAATTCCCAGCGCCTCAGCGGTGCCCAGCGTCAGCGCCGCGACCTCCCATTCGCCGTTTCGCGCCAGGCAAAAAATACGGGCTGGAAACGTCGGCGATATGTCCGGTGTCGCCTCAATCGCACGGCATGATCGCGCCTCCGTTCCCTTCAACAGCGCGATGTCGAAAGCGCGTCGAAAGCGTCTCGGTTCGGGTGCGCCAGCAGCGTCTATCAGTGCTTGCGCCGCGTCGAGTTGCCCGAGATCCAAAAGCTTATCAAGTCTTGCCAAATAGAGACTATCGTCCACTATGGCATCGACCGGCGGGTCCAGTCGCGCAATCAGAAGACCGATAAGCAGCCGACGAAGCGATGGTTCCGATATCGGCGGAATACTTCGTACCAAATGCGCCAGTTCACCGGCAGTGCTACCGTCCCAAATGTCGGCCGGTATGCCGATATCCCGCGCGTCTATAGACCCAGCGCGGTCTGGCACAGGCGTGTCGAGCGGCGCGACCGTGACCACTGGGGCGAGCGTGGCAGCCGGAGGCGCCGGATCTTGCTCCAGTGCCTCTGGCGGTATAGCAACAGAATCCGATAGCCAGTCAATTGCACTTAACGGCGCGTCGGGGTCTTCACTCCCGCCTTGCGCCAGTGCCATGCTACTGGGCGACGTGGCCCAAATTAGACCGGCACAGATGGCTGCGTTAACTCGTTTCAAGTTCAACCGGCTCGCTCACGTCCCGTTTCTCGGGGCTCAAATCGCCGATGTAGGCATATCCCACGACTGCTGCAGCGATTAAAACCGCGAGTACGAAAAAGAGCTTCAAAATACGGAGCATCCGAAATTACCTTCTGCCTCTGAGCCCTGGTGTAGGCCGACGCCGCCTGTATGCGGTTCTTGCCGAATTAATATCTGGTCTTTCGACCAAGATCACGCCATTCAGGTCGCTGGACTAGAAAGATAAGCGGGACGCTGCCGTTTTGCCATTCCGATTAAGAAAAACTGTTGTGCTTGTGGGAATGATGGGGGCGGGAAAGTCGGCCATTGGCACGTCCCTGGCGCGGCGGCTAGATGTCCCATTTCTGGACAGCGATGCCGAGATTGAGGCGGCGTCGAATATGTCAATCGCCGAACTATTTGAGCGCGACGGCGAAGCTTTTTTTCGCCGAAAAGAGGCCGAAGTGATTCGGCGACTGCTGAAATCGAAAATCGGCATTCTGTCGACAGGCGGCGGCGCCTTTCTTCGTGAAGTCAACCGCGAGGCCATCGCCACCCACGGGATTGCAGTGTGGTTGCGGGCCGATCTTGGCTTGCTTTGGAGCCGCGTAAAGCACAAAACGACACGCCCGCTTTTGCTGACTGACAATCCCAAGAAAAGACTGGCGGAATTATTTGAAGTGCGAAATCCCGAATATGCCAAGGCTGCCCTGGTTGTTGACGCTCGGCCTGAATACGCGATCGAGGAAATGACCGATCGCGTGATTGAAAGCTTGTTGACGCGGAACGATGTGCTGGAGGCGACTTGATGTCTGTGAAAACTGTTCACGTACCGCTTGGTGATCGCGCTTATGATGTCCGCATTGGCGGCGGTCTTCTCAACTTTGCCGGAAATGAGATTGCCCCTCTGCTGCAACGCCCGCATGTCGCAGTGATCACAGAAGAAAATGTCGCCGCGGCGCATCTCGATACTCTGACACGTGGATTGGCTTCGGCAAATATCTCCGCGTCAGTTTTAAGACTGCCGCCGGGCGAGGCCACGAAAAGCTGGGATTACCTGTCGCGCTGCGTTGAGTGGCTTTTGGCTGAGCGAATTGAACGTCAGGATTTTGTCATCGCGTTTGGCGGTGGCGTGATTGGGGACCTTGTCGGCCTTGCATCGGCAATCCTGCGGCGTGGAGTTCGCTATATTCAGGTGCCGACGTCACTTCTGGCGCAGGTCGATAGCTCGGTCGGCGGCAAGACCGCGATCAACTCTGCGCAGGGCAAAAACCTGGTCGGTGCGTTTCACCAGCCATCGCTGGTCCTGGCCGACATCGACGCGCTGAACACATTATCGGCGCGTGATTTTTTGGCCGGCTATGGCGAAGTGGTGAAATACGGACTTCTAGGAAATACCGGTTTCTTCGGCTGGCTTGAAAAGAACGGACCGGCTATCGCGTCGGGTGACGCAGATCTGCGCGCCGAGGCGGTTCGGGTTTCGGTGCAGATGAAGGCTGATATCGTCGTGCGGGACGAAACCGAGCTTGGTGACAGGGCGCTGCTGAATTTGGGCCACACGTTTTGCCATGCGCTCGAAGCCGCAACGGGATACTCAGACCGATTGCTCCATGGCGAAGGGGTCGCCATCGGCTGTGCGCTTGCCTTCGAAGTCTCTGCGCGGTCGGGTTTTTGCTCGCAGGAGGATCCCAGTCGGGTGCGCTCGCATCTGAAAGCGATGGGCATGAAAACCGACTTGTCCGATATCCCTGGTGACCTGCCCGATGCCGATGCACTGTTGACGTTGATGGGGCAAGACAAGAAGGTTGTCGCCGGAACGCTGCGGTTTGTGATGGTGCGCGGTATCGGTCAGGCCTTCGTGACGTCCGAGGTTAGCCACGACATCGTGCGCGATGTGCTTTCCGCGGCGCTCGGACGCCGCGTTCAGAATTAATTCACATTTATTATCAAAATGTTAAAGTAACGCGCGCCGATCATCATTCTACAATGTGTTTGATTTCAGGTCACGGGCTTTAGCCTCAGAACGGTATTTCATCGTCTAGGTCGCCGCCTGCCGGTGCTGGGCTCGACGATTGGTCGCTGCCAATGCCGCGGTCACTGCCGTAGTCGCCGCCACCGCTCCGACCATCCAGCATCACCATCGTTGAGTTGTAAGGCCGAAGCACAACTTCGGTCGAATAGCGGTCTTGTCCGCTTTGGTCCTGCCATTTCCGGGTTTCCAACTGGCCTTCCAGATATACTTTCGAGCCCTTTTTCAGATACTGCTCGGCCGTGCGGGCGAGTGGTTCGGAGAATATCGCAACGGAGTGCCATTCGGTCCTTTCGCGCTGTTCGCCGGTATTTCGGTCCTTCCAACGCTCGGATGTTGCGACGCGCAAGTTGCAGACTTTGCCGCCATTTTGGAACGTGCGCACCTCGGGGTCGCGACCCAAATTGCCCACCAGGATCACCTTGTTCACCGAACCCGCCATGTCTTGCCTCCCGTCGAATCTTGATTGAATGCGCCGAGACTATCACTTGGCCGCACATGGTTAACAAGGCATGAACGTCGCCGCGCTGGAAATCCCAGAAAAAATATATAGAAATGGGGGCTGGTTCTGACGGAGTATTGTGAATGCGTCAGCTGGGGGCGCTGATTGCCTGTTTTACTGTGGTTGGATTGTCCGGCGCTGCGGCGGCGGACTTGATGACCTCGAAGGCGCGAAAAAGTCTTTTCGCGCGTCAAACCGGTGTGCTCGATACGCGGGCAGCTCAGCAATACGCAAATTCCGTCCGTCTACAGCCCCAGGAAATTCTGGTGCCTGGCGTGCCCGGAAGCCTTCCCGCCTATGGTGGCAACTATCGCGGCGCATATTTGCAAGAAGCCCGTGCCGCTGCGCGACGCTATGGTGTTCCCGAAGATCTGTTTCTGCGCTTAGTGCAGCAAGAATCAGGTTGGAACCCCAGGGCGCGCTCGCACAAGGGCGCGATTGGGTTGGCGCAGCTCATGCCGGCCACAGCCCGCAAGCTTCGCGTCGACCCGCGCGATCCAAAGCAGAACCTCGATGGTGGCGCCCGTTATCTCGCGACTCAGTACAAGCGTTTTCGTTCCTGGCGCCTTGCCCTGGCCGCGTACAACGCCGGGCCGGAAGCGGTCACGAAATACGGCGGCATTCCGCCTTACAAGGAAACCCAAGGCTACGTTCGCAAGATTCTAGGGCGGTAGACTTAATCTATTTGCCTTTCCGATTTGGAACGTCGTCGACGCCGGAACCGCCCCACGGATGGCAGCGAGCAATGCGTTTCGCCGCGAGCCAACTACCCTTGACCGCGCCGTGTTTTTCCAAAGCCTCCAAAGCATAGGCCGAGCAGGTTGGTTGATAACGGCAATTGAATCCGACCCAGGGGCTAAGGATCAGCCGATACGCGCGGACGGGTAGAGCGATAATATGGGCCAAAGGCGTCACGCTTTGTTTGCCTTGCCAAGCGCACGAGCGAGGTCATTGCAAAGATCGTCAAAGCTCCGCTGTGCGGTCTCGTACGGACGACCAATCAGAACATAATCATGACCTGGCTTGCCGGACGCTGGCAACACGAGCCTTGCCACTTCGCGCAGGCGGCGTTTGGCCTGGTTTCGCGCCACCGCGTTGCCGATTTTTTTTGAGCAGGTAAATCCGATGCGGATTGCCTCGTCGCCATCCAAGCGATTCCGCACCTGAAGCGTAAAGGCTGGGGTCGAAGCACGCTGTGCGGCCGCCGCGGCCAGAAAATCCGCGCGTTTCGACAGAATGGTCAGACCTTGCAGCTTCATGAATTCCTCTCAAAAACGACAAAACCGCCAACGGTTGCCCGCGGCGGTTCCATCGACATCGTAGTCGTGCTGCTTTAGGCGCTGAGCGACTTCCGGCCACGCACGCGGCGTGCGTTCAGAATTTTTCGACCGGCTTTTGTCGCCATGCGCGCGCGGAACCCGTGGCGCCGTTTGCGGACCAAGTTCGACGGTTGAAAAGTGCGCTTCATCGCTTCTCTCCGGGTAATTGGCCGAGAATCCGTATGAATTCGGGCCATATCAATCTCGAAGCCCGGTCTCTAAGGCGATCGGAGTGCCAAGTCAACTGCAACAATTGCGGCGTTTCGGAGCGAGAATTGTTTCAGTTTGGTATGCATGGACGCTATTGGGGGTGCCCTTGCTCACCTGACATCAAGCGGACGTGAGCACACTGATAATTCAACCCGCGCGTGCGCATTTTTTGGCAAACGGTGGATCCTAAAGACGGAAAGTGATTGGAATGACATTGATGACCGACGCCCCCGCGCAAAAGGGCAACATTGCCCGAAGATTGCCTCTTATCGTAATTCTGGTTGTCGCCGCGATCGGTGCCTTCACGCTCCGTGATTATTTGAGCTTCCAGGCCTTGGCCGAAAACCGGGAGATGCTGATCGGATTTCGCGACGCGAACTACCTGCTGACTGTGCTGGCATTTGTCGCGGTATATGTCATAATCGTCGCGTTTTCGCTACCGGGGGCGACGATTGCGACGCTGACCGGAGGGTTTTTGTTTGCAACATTTCCAGGCGCGCTTTTCAATGTGACGGCCGCCACAATTGGCGCAACAGCGATTTTTCTGGCCGCGCGATGGGGGTTCGGCGAGGCGTTGGGCCGCAAACTCGAGGCGTCAGAAGGCGCAGTGAAGACTATCAAAGATGGCATTGACGAAAACCAGTGGTCGATGCTGTTCATAATACGGCTGGTGCCAGCGGTTCCATTTTTTGTAGCGAACTTAGTTCCGGCTTTTCTTGAGGTTCCGCTTTATCGATTTGTTGTCTCAACTTTCCTGGGCATTATTCCCGGCGCGATCGTTTACACCTCCGTTGGCGCAGGATTGGGCGAGCTATTTGCCCGCGGCGAAACTCCGGACCTCGGCATAATATTCGAACCGCGAATTCTTTTACCGATACTTGGGCTGGCATTGCTGGCCGCGCTTCCGATCTTCTTGAAACTCCTGCGTGGCAAGAAGGGTCTTTAAGCAGCATGGAACATCTCAAGACAGACGTGCTGGTCATCGGCGCGGGATCGGGTGGGCTTTCTGTCGCTGCGGGAGCGGCGCAAATGGGGGCGAAAGTTGTCCTTCTGGAAGGTCATAAGATGGGCGGCGACTGCCTGAATTATGGGTGCGTGCCGTCAAAGGCCTTGCTTGCGGCCGGCAAGCAGGCGCACGCGATGACGACCGGCGAGAAATTTGGCATATCGCCAGTCAGGCCCGAAGCAAATTACGCCGCGGCAAAGGATCACGTCCATGATGTCATCGAAACCATTGCGCCGGTTGACAGTCAGGAGCGGTTTGAGGGCCTTGGGGTCCATGTCATCCGCGAATTTGGACGATTTATTTCGCCAACTGAGGTTCAAGCCGGGGACACTGTGATCACGGCACGACGCATTGTTGTCGCCACCGGGTCGAGCCCGTTCGTGCCGCCGATCCCGGGCCTAGAGAACGTCACTTTTTACACCAATGAGAACATATTCGATCTGCGCGACAAGCCGGATCATCTGCTGGTTATTGGCGGCGGGCCGATCGGGATGGAGATGGCGCAGGCGCATATCCGACTGGGTTCAAAAGTCACTGTCATCGAGGGATTGAAGGCACTGGGGAATGATGACCCTGAAGCCGCAAGTGTCGTCATCGAGCGGATGCGCCAGGAGGGCGTCGAGATCGTCGAGGATGCAATGGCCGAAGTGATTTCCGAGGCAAACGGTCAATTAACGGTCAAAACGTCAAACGGTGAATTCACTGGGTCACATCTTTTGATGGCTGTCGGACGCAAAGTGAATATCGATCGGCTTGACCTCGACAAAGGCGAAATTGCGCATGACCGGGCCGTGAAAGTCGGTCCGGGCTTGCGTTCGGTAACGAACAAAAGGGTCTACGCCGTAGGCGACGCTGCCGGAGGACTACAATTCACACACGTCGCTGGTTACCACGCTGGTGTCATAATTCGCTCGACGCTGTTTGGCCTGCCATCACGGGCGAAAACCAGCCATGTGCCCTGGGTTACCTATACCGAGCCGGAATTAGCGCAGGTTGGTTTAAATGAAGCTCAAGCCAAGGAAACATACGGGGCCCGGTATGTCACTGTTGCCCGGTTTGACTATGAGGAAAACGATCGAGCAATTGCTGAAGCAAAGACAACTGGATTTGTTAAAGTCATCGTGGTCAAAGGCAAACCCGTTGGCGCTACGATAGTTGGGGCCCAAGCCGGCGAATTAATCGGCATTTGGGCGCTGGCCATCGCAAATCGGCTGAAAATGAGTGCAATCGCGAATATGATTGCGCCCTATCCGACGTTGGGCGAGATCAACAAGCGCGCTGCAGGGGTCTATTTCTCACCCAAACTCTTTGATAATCCTACAGTCAAGCGGGTCGTCGGGTTCGTCCAAAAATACCTGCCATAAGGTCCGCCAATAGGCTCATGTTCCTGAATTCGCTCTCCGGTCGCTTTCTTGCACTCACGATCCTTTTCGTGATGCTGGCCGAAGTTTTCATTTTTGTGCCCTCGATCGCGCGATTTCGGCAGGATTACATGAACAACCGGCTCGAACGCGCTCAGATCGCGTCGCTTGCGCTGTTGGCCAATGACATGATCGACACCGAGCTGGAGAACGAACTCCTTGAGAACGCTGGCGTGTTTAATGTAGTTCTCAGGCGCAACGAAGTGCGGCAGTTGATGTTGTCGGCGGATATGCCTTCGCCAATCGCAGCGACATATGATCTTAGGGATCCGTCGGCGGGCACACTGATTGTCGACGCCTTGGCGCGGCTAGTTAATCCGACGCCGGAAGTTGTGCGCGTCATAGGCAGTCCGACCCGCGATGCGGGTGATCTTATCGAGATCACAATGCCGACGGCGCCGCTCAGGGCCGCGATGTTTGACTATGGGCTACGGATTTTGCTGCTGTCCGCTGTCATTTCGGCGTTTACAGCTACACTTTTGTTCTTTGCAGTCCGGCAACTGCTTGTGAAGCCAATCAAGGGCGTTGTTTCGGCGATGAAAAGCTATGCTGCGGCACCAGAGGATGCACGGCGGATCATTGAGCCATCGGCGACTGTAAAAGAGCTGTCGGACGCAGAAGACGCATTGAAATCGATGCAGACCGAGTTGACCGGTGTTTTGCGACAGCAAGAGCGTTTGGCGTCGCTGGGCGGCGCTGTCGCCAAAGTCAGTCATGACTTGCGAAATATCCTGACAACTGCACAATTATTCGCTGACAGGATCGATGCGAGTGAAGATCCAGTCGTGGCTCGGATGGCGCCAAAACTGATGAATTCGATCGGGCGAGCGGTCAATTTGTGCGAAACGACGCTGGCATTTGGCAAAGCCGAGGAGCCACCCCCGGCATTGGATCGGATCGCGCTTCAGGGGCTGGTTAAGGACGCATTCGAAAGCGAACGCCTGGAATCCGAGGCATCGATATTGTTCACCGAGGACGTGCCGCCGTCGATGATTGTACGAGCCGATCCTGAACAGCTGTATCGAGTTTTGTCGAACCTTTTTCGGAACGCAAGACAAGCGCTCGAAGCGTCAAGTCAAGTCGGACAGATCTCAGTGTCAGCCTCGGAAACCGATCGAGATTGGCAAATTAAAATCAGTGACACCGGCCCCGGCTTGCCGGCAAAGGCACAAGAACATCTGTTTCAGCCCTTTCAGGGGGGCGCACGGAAAGGTGGGGCAGGGTTAGGGTTAGCGATTGCTGCGGAACTTGTGCGCGGTCACGGTGGCGAGCTTCGTCTGACATCGACCGGTCCCGAGGGCACGACCTTTGTAATTGTGCTGCCAAAAGGCATTGTGACTGAGGATCGCGCCGCCGAGTAATTCGGCGCTTGCAAAGCGACGCGGTCGCCTTTAAGTGCCAAGTCCCGTGCGCTGGTAGCTCAGCTGGATAGAGTACTTGACTACGAATCAAGGGGTCGGGGGTTCGAATCCTCCCCAGCGCGCCACTTCATTTTAATAACCTATTGATTTTCTTAGCATAACGTAACTTCGGTTGCGCGAGTTCCTCCTAATGCCCCCCCTTTTTTTGTGCCAGGCATCAGCGATTGGCCAGCAGATACAGTCGCGCCAAATCACCAATCGTCTTCCGCATCTCAACTCAGCGGCTTTGTCCGCAGTCCGGACTTTCGCGGCGGTGAAGTGTTTGGAGGCGACGACGCATTGCCTAGACTTTTGGAGTATGTCGAAGAACCCGGTCCCTTCGAAACGCCTGAGATAAAGCACATTTCCAACCTGCCGACTGGACTCAAATTTCAGCATTGCTCGAGGAATAGGTATACAAAATACCGAATTGATTGAGATCAAGGACCAGATTTCAGAAGAGGCCAAGATAACCCGCGGCAGCGGGAGGCGCTTTTGTCAAAAATGTATTCGACATTGGTGAGTTTCGTTGTGAGTTTTGCAGCGATCGTCGTGTTCGGAGCAGCAGAAGCCCAAGAACGTTCGGCGTTGCAGCGATATGTGACTTCGGTTGATCCTTCTGATTTCGTGGCAAGTGCCGACGCGTTCGGACCGATCCGCGAGGACCTCCCTGTAGCACCAGTCCTGGCCGATGGAAAAACAATCGGCTGGGTATTTGTCACAACTGATTTCGTCGGCACAACAGGGTATTCCGGCAAGCCGATCGACATTCTGGTCGCGATATCCCCAGATGCTGATTTGATCGGTGCTGCGCTCGGCAGGCACGCCGAGCCGATCGTGCTAATCGGGATTCCAGAAGCCCGGATGCGCGAGTCCATTGAGAGTTTTGTTGGCACTGACCTGAAACTGGAACTGGCCGAGCGCGGGTCGTCGCACGAACTCGATATTATCTCGGGCGCAACGGTCACCGTTATGGTGATCGAGGATTCGGTCATCCGAGCCGGTTTGAAGGTTGCGCGGGCTATGGGGCTCGGCGGTCTTTCTCCACTGCAGGAACAATCTGGACCGACATTTCAAGTCAATGCGGAGATCGTTGAAGAGAAAGACTGGTCCGACCTGGCAGGAGAAGGCTCAGTCCGGCGTTTGACACTAGATATTGGCCAAATAAACGCCGCGTATGAGGGCTTGGGCGACCAAAGAGCAATTGATCGGCCCGAAATCGGAGCGCCGTCTGAAACATACATCGACTTGACGGCTGCACTGGTCAGCGTTCCATCAATTGGGCTCAGCCTCATGGGTGAAGCGGAGTACGGCAACCTGACGGAATGGTTAGAAGACGGCGACCACGCAATTTTGCTTTCGGGACGCGGGCGGTACTCATTTAAGGGATCGGGATATGTCCGGGGCGGGATTTTCGACCGGATAAGCGTTCTTCAAGGCGACACGACGCTCAGATTTCGAGATCGCATGCACCGCCGCCTTGGCGAGATCGCAGCCCCCGGTGTGCCACAGTTTAGCGAGATCGACATTTTCCGGATTCCTGCAGACAGCGGCTTTGATCCAACCAACCCTTGGGAACTGCAGCTTCTGGTTCAGCGCGCCGTGGGGCCCGTGGACAAGGCGTTTCTGACTTTCAATCTGGGCTACCGTGTGCCGGAGCGCTACCTCACAATCACACCGCCGCCTTTGCAGATCGACGCTGATGTGACCGATGCCGAGGACGAAGCCGCCGCGAAGGCCGCATTGTGGAAACGCATTTGGTTTGACAGAAGATTCGAGGTAGCGGGCCTGCTGGGGATGCTGGCGGTTCTGACTGGAGTCTTTTTCTTTCAAAAGCCGTTCACGCGAAACGCGCGCACCTACTACTGGTTCCGCATTGGATTCTTGACGCTGACGCTTGTCTACTTGGGGTGGTACGCAAACGCGCAGCTGTCGATCGTAAATCTGATGGCGCTCGCCGGCGCCATGCAGACCGGATTTACCTGGGACGCCTTTCTGCTCGATCCATTGATATTCATTTTGTGGTTCTCGGTCGCAGTTGCGTTAATCTTCTGGGGCCGAGGGGCGTATTGCGGCTGGCTCTGCCCATTTGGCGCGCTCCAGGAAATATCAAATCAGATTGCGCGGTTCTTCAAGGCGCCGCAGATCGAGTTGCCCTGGGGCCTGCATGAGCGTCTCTGGCCGATCAAATACCTTATTTTCCTGGGCCTATTTGGCATCTCTTTGGCGTCGATTCCCTTGGCCGAGCAGTTCGCCGAGGTCGAGCCGTTCAAGACCGCGATTGTTCTGAAATTCCAACGCACCTGGCCATTTGTGCTTTTTGCCGCCGCCATGCTGCTGCCGGGGCTCGTCATTGAGCGATTTTATTGCCGTTATCTGTGCCCACTGGGTGGTGCCCTGGCGATCCCCGCTCGAATTCGAATGTTCGACTGGCTCAAACGGTATCGCGAGTGCGGAAACCCTTGCCAGATTTGCGCCAACGACTGCCCGGTGAATGCGATCCATCCAACCGGTGAGATCAACCCGAATGAATGCATCAACTGCCTGCACTGCCAGATGCTCTATCAGTCTGACGCGAAGTGCCCGGTCATCATCAAACAACTCAAACGCCGAAAGGCAATGCAAGCCCGTGCAAGCGGAAATGTCGACACTATGGAACAGCTTTTGCAACCCGAACCCAGCGCCTGAGGGGTGCTGAAACAATAGAAGAGGAGACCTGAAGTTATGTCTGACGAGAAACTCAAAAATGGCATCACCCGGCGTGGCGTACTGGGAGCAACCGCGACTGGCGCCGTGCTTGCCACCACCGCAACCGGTGCATTGCTCAGCGGAAGCGCAGCAAAGGCCCAGGCGGGCACATCGGCGGAAGTCAAACCCGGCGAGTTGGACGAATACTACGGATTCTGGTCGTCAGGCCAAAGCGGTGAGCTTCGTATCCTCGGCGTGCCGTCAATGCGCGAGCTGATGCGGGTACCTGTATTCAACCGTTGCTCGGCGACTGGCTGGGGACAGACCAACGAGTCACTGAAAGTGCTGAACGACGGTCTCTTGCCGGAAACTAAGGCTTATCTCGCTGCTCAGGGCAAGGTCACCTACGATCACGGCGATCTTCACCACCCACATATGTCGTTTACGGACGGCACGTATGACGGGCGGTATTTGTTCATGAACGACAAGGCCAACACACGGGTCGCTCGCGTGCGCGTCGACGTGATGAAATGCGACAAGATCATCGAGATCCCGAATGCGAGCGACATTCACGGCCTGCGGCCGCAGAAAGTTCCACGCACCGGTTATGTGTTCGCCAATAGCGAACACGAAGCGCCGCTGATCAACGACGGGTCAATTCTGGACGAACCTGATCAATACGTGAACATCTTTTCCGCCATTGACGGCGACGAGATGAAGGTGGCCTGGCAGGTCATGGTGTCGGGCAACCTTGACAACACCGATTGTGACTATCAGGGCAAATACGCCTTCTCGACATCGTACAATTCCGAGATGGGAATGAACTTGTCCGACATGATGGCCGCTGAGATGGACCACGTTGTGATCTTCGACCTCAAGGCGATCGAAGCCGCAGTTGCGGCAGGTGACTATCAGGAATTGAACGGGGTCCCTGTTGTCGATGGCCGCAAAGGGTCGAAACTCACTCGCTATGTGCCGATCCCCAACAGCCCGCACGGTATCAATACGGCCCCAGACAAGAGGCATGTGTGCATTGCGGGCAAGCTGTCGCCGACCGTCTCGATCATGGATGTTACCAAGATTGACGCTCTCTTTGCCGATGATGCGGACCCGCGGTCATGCATCGTGGCCGAGCCGGAACTTGGCCTTGGTCCTCTTCACACGGCGTATGACGGTCAAGGTAACGCGTTCACGACGCTGTTCCTCGACAGCCAGGTCGTGAAGTGGAACCTGGAGAAGGCAATTCGCGCTTATGCAGGCGAAGAGGTCGATCCGATCATCTCGAAAGTAGATGTCGCCTATCAGCCCGGACACAATTCGACCACGATGGGTGAGACCCTCGAGGCGGATGGCAAATGGCTGGTCTCGATGAACAAGTTCTCGAAAGACCGGTTCTTGAACGTCGGTCCACTGAAGCCTGAAAACGAGCAATTGATTGACATTGCGACCGACGACATGGCGGTGCTGCACGACGGACCGACTTTTGCCGAACCGCACGACAGCATACTCGTGCATCGATCCAAGGTGAATCCGTTGCAGGTGTGGAGCCGCGATGACCCGATGTGGGAGGACGCACGAAGGCAAGCTGCTGCAGACGGCGTCGATCTGGAAGAAGGTGCAGAAGAACCGATCCGGGACGGCGATAAAGTCAGAGTCTACATGACATCGTTCGCTCCACAATTCTCGCACGAGAGCTTCACCGTCAAACAGGGCGACGAAGTTACAGTCTACCTCACCAACATAGACGATATCGACGACCTGACGCACGGGTTCACACTTTCAAACCACAACATCGCGTTTGAGGTTGGACCGCAGGCGACAGCGTCGGTGACTTTCGTAGCAGACCGGCCGGGTGTTCACTGGTTCTATTGCCAGTGGTTCTGCCACGCACTGCACATGGAGATGCGCGGTCGGATGTTCGTCGAACCGCGGGCGAGCTAGAAAAATGGCACGCGCCCTGATCTTGCTTTTTGCAGCCTGTTTGGCCGGCACGGCCATGGCAGCGGAGCGTTCAGTCGTTCCAGGTCAGGGCACATTGGCTGAGGCAATCGCAATGGCCGAGGCGGGGGATATCCTCCGCCTCGCGCCGGGTAGTTATACAGGGAGGGTTGTCATAGACCGTTCTCTTACGCTTTCCGGGACCGGACACGCGGTCATCGATGGCGCAGGCAACGGGTCGGTCATTGTTGTGCAAGCAAGCGATGTTACGGTCACCGGCCTGACAATCATCGGTTCGGGGTCGGAAGGCAAAGGCCTTAAGGCCTTTGCCTTCCGACCCCGAACCGATGATTGTCAGGCCGGTGACCGTAACATCGCTTGCTTGCACAA
>CAJHYP010000224.1_pt1 | contig 46018 bp, 47 predicted proteins | sample 9198731 | NCBI WGS metagenome assembly CAJHYP01 (sample SAMEA7708363, study PRJEB35096) | sediment metagenome | biome: marine neritic benthic zone biome [ENVO:01000025]; feature: sediment [ENVO:00002007]; material: shallow marine sediment [ENVO:03000034] sea grass bed [ENVO_01000059] ...
CACGGCGGCCAACAATGCGCTTCTGACGGTGATCCTGGCGACAGTGGCCTTTGCGGTCATGCATTGGGCAGGCGGTGCGTTTTCCCGCAAATCGGTCTATGCCCGCAACGTCGAGGCCGGCTATTGGATCGCTGCGCTGGCCATCATGATCGTCGTGCAAGGCATCTTCTGACAACGGCGCGGGCCAATCGGCCCGCCTTGTCGAGCCAGCCCATTGGCCGTACGTGACGAATGCTGGGGTGTACATCATGCGCGTGATTGCGCTTTTACCTTTCCTGGCCGGCTGCGCCGCGGTCGTTCAAGTCGGCCCGACCGCGCCCGATCCCGATCCGACAATCATCGGCGAAGGCGTCGAGCCGACGTCCGAGATCATCGTCTACCGCGCCACTAACGTCGGTCTTTTACCAAATGTTGCGACCTCGCCTTCGCTGTTGTTGAACCGAAACTCGGTCGGCATCTGCCGAGTAGGTAAACCTCTGGTACTCCGCGTTCCGGCGGGCAACTATACAGTCACGGCGCAGACCCAGAGTGGCGAGGAAAATCAATGGGTTACTCTGGAAGAAGGTGACGTGCACTACCTTCGCTGCGGCGTTGTCGCAGCGCCGTCGGTTTCGCCAAAACCGCGTCTTAACCGCGTCGACGCTGAAACCGCCGCCCGCGAAGCGCGTCTTTAGTCAAGCGCCTTCAGATCCCCAGCCATCGTGCGCCCGTCCGGGCCTTCGATCATCTCGAAGTCCACTTTCTGGTTCTCCACAAGCCCGGTCAGACCGGACTTTTCGACCTGCGAAACATGGACAAATACATCCTTGCCGCCATCATCGGGTTCGATGAACCCAAACCCCTTGGTCGAATTGAACCACTTTACTGTGCCGGTTGGCATCGGTCTTCCTTCCGTCGTCTCCGCCGGTCGCCCGGCGGACTTCAAGTGTAACGAGTGTAGCAGGTTGACCTCATATGCGGCAAACCCACGACGCACGTTGCCCCTTGAAGCTGAAGCGAAATCTCTAAAAGACAAGGCAAATGTCCGTGAAAAGGAGGTGCACCTGATGGTTATCCTATACGGGGTTTCGACCTGCGAATCTTGTCGAAAGGCGCGAAAAATCTTGGAATCCAATGGGTTGGTTTTGAGATTTCGTGACGTACGATCCGAGCCGCTAACCCGGACAGACATTGCACGGTTTTTGGCGGCGTTTGGCCCAAGGCTCGTGAACACGCGGTCAACAACCTGGCGCGCACTTAGTGACGCGGAACGATCGGCTGATCCTGCCGACCTTCTTGTCGCGCATCCGGCACTGATGAAACGGCCGGTCATTGAGGCCGGGGAAAACTTGAAGCTGGGATGGGACGCAGCGGCACAAATGGTACATCTTGGCGACAGCAACGCGCGCGATTAAGTAGGCTTGAAAGGAGAAACGCACATGCGCAACGCCGCTGCTGCTCTTGGACTAATTGGGGGTCTGCTGGCCCTGCTCATGGGGATCATAAGTTTCGGGTATACCGAAGCGCTTTATACTTGGGGCGAATGGCCGAATCTTGCCGAATTGCCTGAAAACGTCGACACGGTACGCGCGATGAGCGTTATTTCACCGCTCCTGGCGATCGCAGGGGCCGCGATGGCAAAATATCGGGCGCTTTGGGGCGGCATCGCTTTGGCGATTTCAGCAGTTGGGTTGTATTGGGCATTTGGAATCGGATTTTTTTCAATCTTTCCGATCTCGATGATTGCCTTGGCGTCTATCCTTGCACTGGCCGCCGGTCGTCCTGATGAACCGAAGAGCCACTTCTGAGAAATTGGTCTGCAGACAACGGCCCGCCGCCGCGCAACATCAGATACAGCAATATAAAGACCCAGAACGCGCGTTGATCCAAGATCAACCCGTCGGGCAACCGGTCGAACCAAGACCCGAGAATTCCATTTGAAAGCCCGCCATGGCCAAACAAATCTACCCAGCTTTGTATTGCGACGAACCCGATCATTCCAAGCGCTGCAAGCCGGGTGAAGAGGCCTATCACGATCAATATCGGCAGCACGAACTCGGCCCAAGTCCCCGCCGTCACGACCAGCCAATGCATTGTTCCCAGTTGGGAAAAATCATAACCGATGGCCTCGACCGTTCCGGGAAGTATCTGAATATACGCGCCATCTGACGGGAATAGGAATCCCAGTACTCCGTCCCCGAGTTTCGTCAGACCGGAGTTCCAAAAGTACATCAGCAGGACTGCCGCGAAGATGAACCGCGCAAGAGTAGTCATCAGCGGAACGGTCAGCCGCTCAATCCCGGAAAATGACTTGTCTTGAAAAGAAATCAGAGCGCGGAGCATTGTTTAATCCTTCAGTTTCTTCATTGCGTTCCCGCGCAGCAACAACGCGAGCGTTTCAGTCAGGTCAAAATATTTGGATTCTGCGGCGGCAACTTCGATCGCCGTGGCGACGGTTTTGTCGGACCAGAGCGCGGCGACAAATGCACCTCCACCCGCCGGCAAAAGAACCGGCGTCGGGTCCAGTTCGCGGCGCAGCACGATAATATCCTCTGCCGCCATTGATGGATTTGGAGCGCCCTCTTCGGTGTTAAATCGCCAAATTGCATGGATTGGCCAAGGCGATCGTATAAGTCGAACGGCCGGGGCCAACGCAATTTTTGACGCCATCAGCTCGTCGGTCGATAGATTCTGCAATTCGAGTGGTTCCAAAGCGACGGCGTCGGCAGCGTGGTAACTTTCGCGCAAGGCCAACTCCAGTCTCGCTACATCCGGTAGATAGCCGATACTTGCTGTGGGACCAAACATGCGCAGGAATTCGGGCATGGCTGCGCCGTAAAACATCATGAGCGGCGATGTCGGCGGATGCGCTCGCAGGAAAGCGCCAGCAAGCGACTTGAAATTATTGGTCCCGACCAGCTTTTTAACCACGGGAAATGTCGTTTCCAATGCTTCGGACAATGAAACAGCGACGTTGTTTCGATAGACGTCAAATCGGCGTCCGGCGGCACGGCCCTTTCCGTCGCGAAGTCCGCGTGGCTCGACAGCACCCGGGTCAAGCAAAGACGCGCTGAATTCCGATTGTGTGACGCTCATGCAGGTAACTTGGCGAACATGGCTGCCGCCCGTCTTGCCTCTGCCTCCAGCGTCGGCCAATCCGGGACGTTGTTGTCCCATTCTATCAGCGTGGGTTTAGCGCCGACGCGATCGAGCACGTATTCAAAAAGTTTCCATACCGGATCGGCTACCTCGCGGCCATGGCTGTCGATCAACAGCGGCCCGCCGTGGTCATCTTCGTCATGGTCATGACCGCCTAAATGGATCTCTCCCACGAGCTCCAAGGGATAGTCATCTATATAGGAAGCCTGGTCTGTGCCAAGGTTTGTCGCGCTGACAAATACGTTGTTCACGTCCAGCAACAACCCACATCCCGTGCGCCGCGCCACTTCGCGCAGAAACTCGGCTTCTTTCATCGTGGATTCTTCAAATGCAAGATACGACGACGGGTTCTCCAAAAGCATCTGACAGCCAAGTACCTGTTGAATTTCGTCAATATGGTCTGAAACACGCGCAACGGTCGATTCCGTATAGGGCAGCGGGAGAAGGTCATTCATGAACGCGCTGTCGTGAGTCGACCAGGCCAAATGCTCTGAAAAACTTGCAGGAAACAACCAATCAACAAGTTTTTTGAGCCTTGCCAGATGGTCAGAATCCAGTGGGCCTTCGCCACCGATGGACAATCCCACTCCGTGGACGGAGATTGGAAATCGCTCTGCCAAGTGACGCAGCTGTGCGATCGGTCGCCCGCCGTCGCCCATGTAGTTTTCCGCGTGAATCTCTAGCCATTGGACTGATCCGGGATCGCTCACAACTTCGGAAAAATGCTGCGGCTTGTACCCGACACCGGGCGCTGCCGGAAGGCGATCATATCTATGGGCGGAAGTGTCCAGCATGGTGATCTCCAAAACAGCAAACGCCTCCGGCGAAATGCCGGAGGCGCGCACAATTATCGTTCTTTAGGCTGGCAGGTCGCGCTCAATAGGCTCAAGCGATCCTTGCCGTGCTTTTCCGTCGGCCATGACCGGTAGCTCGATCTCAGCGCAAGTGCCAGCATCGACCAGTGTCCAGGCATTGCCTTGGTAATCAACGGTTGATGTCCCCGCACACGAGGTGCCAGCGCCGGCGGCGCAATCATTTTGGCCTGCCAGCGAAACGCCATAGCATTTTTCTTTGGACTGGGCCTGTGCGGGCGCGCTCATCGTCGCGGAAATTGCGGCGGCAACGGCGCCTGCGACGGCGATGGTCTTAGCAGTGTTCGGCATTCGAATGTCTTCCTTATCTTTGACAAAAAAACTTAGTTCGTCGTTAGCGACAAGGGCGTAGAAAACACCTCACACGATGACTTTCCATTCACGCCTGCGTGTATGACACTGACGTTATTGATTGTGACAGAAATCCGCCGATGGCAGTCGCAAGTATCGGCGAGTCGTCGCTAAAATTGTATCGATCCAGGCTACCTGTTGGAAACAGATCTTTAGCTCTCGCGCGTTAATCCGCACCTATCAAAAATCTGCAGAGGGCTTTGCTATGAGAAAAATAATCTATTCCGCGGCCGCGTGTTGTCTCTTCCTCGGACTTGCGGCTTCCGCAATCGCCGCCCCAAAACCAGTTGACCTTGCCCCGATGCTCCACAAGGAAGCCAAACTCGAGGTGCGTGTCAGCGATGGCAGCGGCGTGGCCTATGCGCCGGCGGACCTCGAAGCGTTTCCAACATATCGCATCAAGACAACAACGCCCTGGCGCGAAACTCCAGCAGTGTTCGAAGGCATACTTTTGACCGATCTTCTCGCGGCACATGGTTTGCTCAATGCTCCGTCCATTCGGGTCACCGCCGAAAATGATTACGCAACCGTAATCAACCGCGAAGTTTGGGAGGCAGCGCCAATCCTAGTGGCGACTCGGGTGGATGGTCGCCCGCATTCACGACGGAACCGCGGTCCAATTCAGTTTATTGTCGCCTCAGAAGACTACAATGGTTCGCCCGTTGTGACCGAGGACCACCTCGTATGGATGGCCGCGGTTATCGAGGTCGGAAATTGATCTGAAGATCACAAGCCCAGGCTTATGTTCAACGGTCGCATAGATTTTCTTGCGTCCCGGGCCGGGTTTATCCTGACCATGGTGTTATTGTGTGCGGCCACTCTTTTGGCCGCATACGGTTTTAACCGGTCGACCAATGAAATTCTCGCAACGCAGATTGAACTGGAAAATCATCAAACTGCAAATACGCATTCGGCGTTGAGCGACCTTGTCAGGCTGACGAACGAGATACTCGAAGGAGTAGCCGGCGGTTCTGAAACCCGATTGCTAACCAGTATTTCGTCTTCATTGGACATTCTATATGTTCGGGCAGATCACATGGAGACGCGGCTGGAGAATCTTCAGAGCCTGTTTCTGCGCGATCCGACCTATGTCAGCGCAGAGACTATGTTGCAGAGCGGGGCGGAAGCGGTCCGTGCAATCCAAACGCTGGTTGAAGATGCAGACGCAGCATTGGCGTCGGAAAATGCCCTCGGCATATTAACATCGGCTGCTCTGGTTGAGCGGGCGAAAGACGCTCGGATGGCATTATTTCGATACCTTGACGAGACCGGCAAGCTTGAAGAGCGGATGCTCGCACGGCAAACTGAAAAGGTCGTGCTGCTATCGCAGGCATCTTACATCTTTCTTAGCTTGATCACGCTAGCGGGACTCGCTTGTCTGCGGCTCCTGCGTGGAGAAATCATGGCTCGGAAAGCCCGCGACAAGGCTCAGCGGCGCGCGGACCATCTTGCATACTTTGACCCGGTAACGGGACTGGCCAACCGCGTTCAATTCCAGGATCGCGCCGATGCCTTTCTCACACCCGGCGCAAAGGGCGCTTTGATCCTTATCGACTTGGATGGCTTCAAGGAAATCAACGACCGTCATGGCCATGTGGTCGGCGACAGCGTTCTCAAATACGTTGGTTCCCGTATTAGGGCCGAGGCCGAGTCCAATCTCGGGATTGCGGCCCGACTAGGCGGCGACGAGTTCGCTGTATTTCTGGAGTCAGATAACACCGCATTTCTGAAGACATTCTGTATCTCGCTGATATCAGAATGTGCCCGTCCAACCCGGATTGGCGAAGAGCGCGTTGCACCGGGGATCAGTGTTGGTCTTGCTACAACGACCCAAATTTCTGTCGCCAAGACACCGTGTTTCGAAGATTTGATGCGAGTGTCGGATTTTGCGCTTTATGCGTCCAAATCCGCCGGTAGGGGTCGATACACGCTCTACGATTCTGAGCTTGAGCGCGCGTTCCAAGATCGCCGGCGGTTGATGAAAGACCTGCCTCGCGCGGTGCTTCAAGGCGAACTCGAAGTGTTTCTTCAGCCCAAGGTCGATCTGCGGTCCGGTCGCGTCAAGGGCTTTGAGGCGCTGGTGCGCTGGCGCCGCGATGGAATACTCCTTCCGCCCGCGGATTTCATACAGATTGCCGAAGAAAGCGGGCGCATCGTCGACATCGACCGCTATGTTCTTAAGACAGCAGTCGAGATTATCGCTGATTGGAACCGCCGGTATTCAACCAGTTTTTCTGTAAGTGTGAACCTGTCCGGTCTGCATTTTCGCCGTCCGGAAAGTCTGTCGTTCGTGAATGATGCCCTTTTGCGTCACGGCCTTCCACCGGAGTTGCTTACGCTCGAGATCACGGAAACCATCCAGATCGCGAATTGGGAACAAGTTGGAGAATCGGTTGCGGAACTTCGCAGTCGCGGCTGCCGGATATCTATTGACGACTTTGGAACCGGCTACTCCTCTCTTGCATATCTACGAATAATTTCGGCCGACGAACTGAAAATCGATAAGTCCCTAATTGCCGAGATCGAAACTTCGGGTGAATCGCAGTTTATTCTAGATGCGGTTCTCGACCTGGCTCGCAGCTTGGGACTGGAGGTTGTTGTCGAAGGGATCGAGCGACCTGAGCAGCGGGATATTCTGCGGAAGCTTGGTTGCATCAATGGCCAGGGATATCTGTTTGACCGCCCCAAGCCGGCAGAAGAAGCATTAGCCGGTGCGACATTCTCCGGCGACCGGACTTCGCAGAAAGTTTCAACAGCCTGAACCCTTGCCGTGATCACACTAGCCCATCTGATTTGGTTCTGCGCAAGTTACTTGGCTGTCTTCGCAGCATCCGGCGGCAACGCTTCGTTCGCCAACTCGGACACGATATTGTCCAGCGGAACAACACGGGTCTCTTTTTGTCCCAGGCGCCGCACCGTGACCGTCCGGTCCGCAATTTCGCGTTGCCCCACCGCCAGTATCACCGGGACCTTTCCAACAGAGTGCTCGCGAATCTTGTAATTGATTTTTTCGTTCCGGATATCCGCCTCGGCCCTTATGCCCCGAGCACACAGCGCCGCCACAACCTCCGCGACGTAGTCATCGGCATCAGAGACAATTGCCGCAACCACCACCTGTCTTGGAGCCAGCCAAAGTGGAAAACGACCGGCGTAGTTTTCGATCAGGATCCCGAGGAACCGTTCAAAACTCCCCAGGATCGTTCTGTGCAGCATGACCGGGCGGTGCTTCGCGCCATCCTCTCCGACATAGGTCGCGTCCAAACGATCCGGCAAAACGAAATCGGCCTGGAACGTCCCAAGCTGCCATTCGCGACCGATGGCATCCGTCAGCTTAAAATCCAGTTTCGGTCCATAAAACGCCCCTTCGCCGGGGTCGATTTCATAATCATCGGTTATGGCCTTGATCGCTGCTTCAAGCGCCGCCTCGGCTTTGTCCCAAATCTCGTCGGCTCCCGCGCGCACGTCGGGGCGAGTCGAAAATTTGATATCAAAGCTTTCAAATCCAAGATCGGCATAAACCTCGGAAAGCATCTCAATGAAGCGACGTGTTTCATCCTCGATCTGGTCCTCAGTGCTGAATATATGTGCATCATCCTGAGTAAATCCGCGCACCCGCAGCAGTCCGTGCAGCGCGCCCGAGGGTTCGTACCGATTGCATGACCCGAATTCCGCCATCCTCAGCGGCAGATCGCGATAGGACTTTATTCCCTGATTGTAGATCTGCACGTGGCATGGGCAATTCATCGGCTTTAACGCGTTGATCGCCTTTTCCCGCGCGTGTTCTTCGTCCACTTCGACGATGAACATGTGCTCTTGGTATTTTTCCCAATGGCCGGATTCCACCCACAACGCCCGGTCGACAACCTGAGGCGTATTCACTTCGACATAACCGTACTCGCGCTGCTTGCGCCGCATGTAGCTTTGCAATTCGGTGTAGACCGTCCAGCCGTCAGCGTGCCAAAATATCCGACCCGGCGCCTCTTCCTGCATGTGAAACAGGTTCATTTCGCGCCCCAATCGCCTGTGATCGCGCTTGGCCGCTTCTTCCAGCATCGTCAGGTGTTTTTTCAAATCGTCGCGATTTTTGAATCCCACACCATAGATGCGCTGCAGCATCGGTCGGTTGGAATCGCCACGCCAATAGGCGCCAGCGACGCTCATTAATTTGAAGGCATCGGCTGGCACTTGACCGGTGTGCTGCAGGTGCGGACCACGGCAAAGATCCTGCCAGTCACCGTGCCAATACATACGGATCGGCTGTCCATCGTCCGGGATCGCATCCACCAACTCGACTTTGTATTCTTCGTTGTTGCTCTTGTAGTGGTCGAGGGCTCGCGCGCGGTCCCAAACCTCGGTCCGGACCTCATCGCGGGCATTGATTATTTCCTTCATTTTCGCTTCGATCGCGCCCAGATCTTCCGGGGTGAACGGTTCTTCTCTGTCGAAATCGTAGTACCAACCGTGCTCGATCACTGGCCCAATCGTGACTTTAACGTCGGGCCAGATTTCTTGCACCGCTCGTGCCATTATGTGCGCCAAATCGTGACGGATCAGTTCCAGCGCCTGTGCGTCATCCTTCATTGTGTGAATAGCAATTCTGGCGTCAGCATCGATCGGCCACTGAAGATCCCAGTGCGCGTCGCCAAGCGTTGCGCTGATCGCTTTTTTGCCCAGAGATGTTGAAATTTCGGATGCAACATCGGCAGCCGTCACACCCGCAGGAAATACCCGCGAATTGCCATCAGGAAATGTCAGGGAAATCTCAGCCATTGGCTATGCTCCTCGTCGGTTTGGCGCCCACGGAACGCCCGGTTGCGGGTATTGCGAACGTTAAATGGGCGTCCCGCCCTGCGTGGTCAAGCTGCATTACGGCAATTGGCACGGAACTAAGGGTGCGGACTGACTGTTCTGCAACAGCCATATCGGGCTTGAAATGCCCGGCACCGTTGCATCTGCCCCGTCATTAAGTAGCCTCAGCGAAAACGCGCGGAGACCGAATGACCCAGACATTTCACCAACCGCATGTCCGACGCCTCGCCTATAATCAGATCGATGGCACCGGTCCGGGTGTGGTGTTTCTGGGTGGTTTTCGGTCCGACAAAGAAGGGACCAAGGCGCTTTATCTCGAAGAATGGGCCTCGCGGCGTGGACGCGCATTTCTGCGGTTCGACTATTCTGGCCACGGGCAATCGTCCGGCGATTTTTTAGATGGCTCGATTGGCGACTGGTATGAAGACGCATTGGCAATCATCGACGCGCTGACATTTGGGCCGCAGATTCTGGTCGGTTCCTCGATGGGGGGATGGATATCCTTGCTGATCGCCCGGGCGGTTCCGGATCTGGTGGCGGGTCTGGTCACAATTGCTGCCGCGCCCGACTTCACCGAAGACAGCATGTGGGCTGGATTCAATGCCAGCCAACGCCAAAGCCTTTTGGCGGATGGCCAGGTAGAATTACCGTCGGATTACTCGGATGAACCTTATGTCATTACCCGTCGGTTAATCGAAGACGGCCGCAATCATTTGGTTCTTCGATCGGCATTGCCCATGCCGTTTCCGGTCCGGTTTCTTCAGGGAACCGACGATGCGGATGTGGATCGTTCCGTTGCCGATCGGCTATTGCAGCAAGCCGATGGTGAAGACATCCGCCTCACAATAGTTAAGGGAGCGGATCACCGGTTTTCCTCCCCCGATTGCCTGGCGCTGATAGTTCATTCGTTAGAGGACGTCATTGCGCGAGCGGGCGGTTAGCGCCGGTCAGAACGGTCGGTGCGCGACGATCCAGAAACTCATACAATGTGAGCTGCATATCGATGGTCCAAAGGTTGTGATGGCCCCGGTCGACCACCTCCAGAAACTGTTTGTCCCTTGATCCGGCCGCCTTGAAAACTGTGCGGCCCTGTTCGATCGGGACAACTTTGTCAAAGCGTCCGTGGACGATCAGCAACGGTTGCTTCAAACGAGAAATTCGGTCTGCACTTTTCCAGTGCTGGGTCAGCAGATGCGCTAGATCGTCGCGCGGATACTGCACAGCAACCAAATCGGCGATCGAGGTAAATGGCGCCTCAAGAACGACTACATCGCCGATGCCCTCGCTCGCCAGTTTGATCGCGACGGCGGTACCAAGGCTCTCGCCGTAAAGTACCAACGGTCCCTTCGGCAACGCCCGCGCAACGGCACGCGCGTCGTTCGTCAGCTCGGCCTCGCCCGGCGCGCCGCTCGAGCCGCTCGAGCCGCGATAGGCCAGCGCGACGACGCCATAACCTCGGTCAATCAGCGCCGAAAACCTGCGTGCGCGGTCTTTGAGTCCGCCGGCGTTGCCGGGCAAGTACAGTACAGTAGGTCTGGCCCCGGTGGCGGCCACCTGCCAAAGAATTAACTCTTCACCGTCGGCCGTTGCGAAACGAGCTTCGCGCAATCGCGCCTCGCCCGCCTCGGTTGGCGTCGCATAGGTTTTGTCAAAGGGATAAACCATCGACAGTTCAAATCGCTCGAGATACCAGGCGAAATAGCTCGTCGCGGCGATCAGAACAGCGGCCTTCAACATCAATCTGCAACCTCATATGGGAGCGTGTGGCGCCGATGGTGGTCTATTGTTAGCGATCGCTCAAGTGGGGGCACGGATCTTTGATGACAATTTTTTCGCTCGCAGATGCGGCACGATATACCAATTGGCTCGAATGCTGCATCGTCTGATACATCCAACCCTTCGGCGTAAACCATGTTTGCGACGTGGCTGATTTCGCAGCCTAAGCCAATGGCATAGCGGCGAACCGGTGCCCGCCAAGCTCCGCCGCCTTGGCTCACTTCGCGCGCAAGGCAAAGATATCGGACACCATCTGGCGTCTCGGCGAGCTGGCGCAAAAATTGCCCTGGCGTCTCGAACGCACTGTGTACGTTCCAAAGCGGGCAGGCCCCGCCATATCGGGCAAACTGCAATCTTGTGGCAGAATGCCGTTTGGTGATCGTTCCGGCCTGATCGACCCGCACAAAGAAGAACGGCACACCTTTCGCACCGGGCCGTTGCAACGTTGAAAGCCGATGCGCCACCTGCTCAAGCGAAGCTCCAAATCGCCGCGCCATCCGCTCCAGATCGTGGCGGGTCCCGTGGGCGGCGTCCAGAAATGCGCCATAAGGCATTTGCGCGGCTCCGGCGAAGTAATTTGCCAGGCCGATTTTGGCGATCGCGCGCGCATCCGAGCTGTGGAATTTGGCGAGGTCCAGCGTTGCTTCGATAAGGTCGTCATACGCGAGCAAGGCGATTTGATGCAAAGCCTGGAATCGGCGTGTCGCACGGGGCACGGCAGCGGCCAGATAAAGTGATCTCGCTCCTCGGTCATATCGCCTTATCGCGCCGCCCTCCGAGGCTTCATGGACTGATACACCCAGTCGATCAAAAGCCTCGGCAATGGCCGTGTCTGCATCATTGTTTTCGGTGAACCGCTCGGCGGCGTGATCCACCGCATCGATATAGTTGTCGCAATAGTGAAAGAAGTCGCGCACTTCTTCCCAAGGGCTTGCGCCTGAGCGGGCATCCCCTTGCCCCAGCGCCTCGTCCAGCGAGGCGAGCCGCTCTGTAGACTGACGGTATGCTTGGTGCAGCGCCAGAAAGGCGCGCGCCAGCGACGGCGCGTTGGATGCCACGAGGCGAAGATCGACCAGCGCAGGGGAGGTGTCCGAAAAAACCGGATCCGCAAGCGCCTCGCGCAGATCGCTGACCATGCGTTCGCTGTCCCCGACCGCTAATTCATTGACATCAAAACCAAACTCCTGAACCAGCGCCAAAATCACGGCGGAACTGACTGGCCGATGGTTGTTCTCCATCTGATTGGCGTAGGGAAGCGAAACGCCAAGGCGCTGGGCAAAGGCTTTTTGCGTTAAGCCAAGGCGCGTCCGAGTCTCACGTAGCTTAGCGCCGGCATAAAGTTTTTGTGTGCTCATCGATGATCCGCGTGGGTATGCAGAATTGCAAACATCGTGAAGCAAATTAGCAAATCAGGCAAGCGGTCGACCAACGCCCAAGCGTTTTTCCCGAACTATGACGTATTGGATCGAGATCAGCGCCATGGCCCCCGATAAAACCATGATCGCCAAAAGCGGCAGGCTTCCGCCGCCCCAGGTCAATGCGATGCCCGCGAATACCGATAGCGCCGCGCCACCGCCGACCATGATTGCCCCACCGAGGCCGGATGCGGTCCCTGCCAGGTGCGGTCTCACCGAAAGCATACCCGCGCTTGCATTGGGTATTACCATGCCGTTGCCCAACCCAATAAAAGTGCAGAACGAGAAAAACACGATGGCGGACCCCATGCCCATCGCGGTGATAAAGAACGCCAGACCAAGCCCGCCCACAACGGCCAGAGCCCCGGCATAGATCATGCGGTTGACGCCGAAGCGCACCGAAAATCGCCCGGATAATGCGTTGCCGACCGCGTAACCGATGGCGGGTGCACCAAATCCGACGCCGGACCAAAATGTGGACAGCCCATAGACTTCCGACGCCACGAAAGGTGCACCGCCCAGAAAAGCGAAAAACGCACCGCTGGCGAATGCGGCGCAAAAGACATAGCCCCAAAATCTGCGCGAAGCGAATAATTCCGGATAGTCCCGCACTTGGGCGCCGAACGATTTGTTCTCGCCCGATGCAGTTTCACCCAAATCCAGCGCACATATGATCAGCACGATCACTCCCGCTGCCGCCAAAAACCAGAATGTTGCCTGCCAGCCGAAGGCTTGGTCGAGCACGCCACCGATTGCAGGAGCGATCATCGGAACCAGCGCCATTCCCATTGTGACATAGCCGATCATTGATGCGGCTTCGTCCTGAGGGACCATGTCGCGAACGATCGCTCGTGAGATAACGAACCCGACCACCACCGCGCCCTGAAACATGCGAAATGCAAGAAAAACCTCGATTGTTGGCGCAAGGATGCAGCCAATCGTCGCGAAGATAAAACCCAGAATGCCGACCAGAACTACTGGCCGTCTCCCAAACCGATCGCTGATAGTGCCAATGATCAGTTGCAGGACCGCGGTGACAGCAAGATACAGAGATACCGAAAGTTGCATGACCTCGTAATCGGTCGAAAAGTAATCCGTCATGTTGGGTAGTGACGGGAGAAACGCACTCATATTCATTGCGCCTAGCCCGGCGATCAAAACCAGCGTCAGAATATGCGGAGGCGACGTCCGATCGAGAAATCGAACGGGAATTTGAGACGGCATCCGCGAGGATTAGTCGCCTGGCGCGAGCAAGTCCACCACGGGATTCAGCATGAAATTATCCACGATTTGCATATTTGCAATTTTCGTAGTTCGCATTTCGCAATATATGCAAATATTCAGGAAATTGCTTCCGGATTAGCAGCAAAAAACGTTAGATGCGACCCAACGCGGAGGGACCGGAATGTCGGACATACTCACCGAGCTCGAAAGACGGCGAGAAGCGGCGCGGGCGGGCGGTGGCACAAAGCGCATCGAAACCCAGCACTCAAAAGGCAAGCTCACCGCGCGAGAGCGGGTTGATCTTCTTCTCGACGAAGATTCGTTCGAAGAATTTGACATGTTCGTCACACACCGAACCACCGAATTTGGCATGGGTGAAAATAAGCCGGCCGGGGATGGCGTTGTGACCGGCTGGGGCACCGTGAATGGCCGAATGGTTTATGTATTTAGCCAAGATTTTACGGTGTTTGGCGGATCCCTTTCCGAAACCCACGCGCAGAAGATTTGCAAGATCATGGATATGGCGGTGCAAAACGGCGCGCCTGTTATTGGGTTGAACGATTCCGGTGGTGCACGCATTCAGGAGGGTGTTGCGTCCCTGGCCGGGTATGCCGAGGTCTTCCAGCGCAATATAATGGCTTCGGGCGTTGTCCCACAGATCAGCGTGATCATGGGACCCTGCGCGGGCGGTGCGGTTTATTCGCCAGCCATGACCGACTTTATTTTTATGGTTCAAGACAGTTCCTACATGTTCGTCACCGGGCCTGACGTCGTCAAAACCGTCACGAACGAAATTGTAACAGCCGAGGAACTCGGCGGCGCATCAACCCACACCAGAAAAAGCTCGGTCGCGGATGGCGCCTTCTCCGACGATGTCGAAGCGCTTGCCGAAATCCGTCGCCTGGTCGACTTTCTGCCCGCTTCCAACCTGGAGAAGTCCCCGGTTCGCCCATTCTTCGATGATCCGGCGCGGATTGATGAAAGCCTCGATACGCTAATTCCACAGAACCCGAACCAGCCCTACGACATCAAAGAACTCATCCTGAAAGTCGCTGACGAAGGCGACTTTTTCGAGATACAAGCAGACTTCGCAGCCAACATCGTCACCGGATTTATTCGCCTTGAGGGCTCGACCGTCGGCGTTGTCGCCAACCAGCCAATGGTGCTCGCCGGGGTGTTGGATATCGATTCCAGTCGCAAGGCGGCGCGTTTTGTCCGCTTCTGCGACGCCTTTGAGATCCCGATTTTGACGTTCGTTGATGTCCCTGGTTTTCTTCCGGGGACATCACAGGAATACGGCGGTGTCATAAAACACGGCGCAAAACTGCTTTTCGCCTATGGCGAAGCAACCGTGCCAAAAGTCACAGTCATCACGCGCAAAGCTTATGGTGGGGCATATGACGTGATGGCGTCCAAGCACCTTCGTGGGGATTTCAACTATGCTTGGCCGACCGCCCAGATCGCGGTGATGGGGGCCAAAGGGGCGACCGAAATACTCTACCGCTCTGAGCTGGACGAGCCGAAAAAGATCGCGGCACGCACCGCCGAATACGAAGCAAATTTTGCGAATCCCTTTCGTGCGGCCGAACGTGGATTCGTTGATGAAGTGATTATGCCGCATTCGACTCGCAAAAGAGTCAGCCGGGCATTCGCGTCGCTTCGGACGAAAAAGCTCACAAATCCCTGGAAAAAACACGACAACATCCCGCTTTGATGATGCAGACCGGCCACACATTGCTGCGAACGTCACGATTGTTTCCTGAAACCGCATACCCGGGAACAAGATGCGTTATTCAGCATTTATCCGCCCATCGTGCGATTGGACGATTGGGTCACGTCGTACGGTCGGATAAGGTTGCGTTGGCTAGGCAAGCTGCCGCAGCCTATAAACAATTTGGCTTCGCTCCGGAAGAAGCCACCACTGAACGAAGGAGGCATGCATGCCGTTCGCACTCAAATCTATCCTTACTATTGCAATGCTCACTCTTGTCACCGCTTGCGTCGGGCAGCAGGAAGAGCCAATGGATGCAGAACCAATGGTCATGGAAGAGCCAACAATGGGTAAGCTCTAAGATTACTAAATGGTCGGGCGCAATTGTCGCCCGACCACAAAAAAAAATATGGAGGCAGTTATGTCGGTCACTCTTAAATCTCTGTTGGCCTTTGGCCTGCTCGCGGTTGTCACCGCATGTGCTCAGCAAGAAGAAGTTGTTTTTGTCGAGCCTGAGCCGATCATGGAAGAGCAGACCTCGAGCAAGTTGTAAGTTATTCCCTTGGCCGGGGCCTAACCGCACTCGGCCATTCATACTGGCCGCCCATTCCGGAGGCGCGCCATGCTAAAGCACCGGGGATTTCCCGGTCGGTATCCGGGCACTGATCTTCAATTTACAATTCGACGTGCGAATCCACGCGGTGTTACTCGCCTAATTCGGCGTGAGCGACACGCGGACCGCAAGCCCGCTGACCGCAGGGCGGATGCGGCTTTTCTTGCTTGCCTTTGGGAATACTTTGGTGATCAGCCATTCGCGCGCGGCAATCTTGACGCTGGCCGCCTGAGTTGGCTGTTCGAGCGAGAAATAAAGGCAGCAGAAGATCCTTTCAACCCAATTAGTTACGACGCGATTTTGGTGATCGACGAATCACTGGCTCGCGGGTCATTTCCCGATGCATTTGATGGAACCTGGGTGGCATGATCTCGCTTGCGCAGCCAAAAAACCGGCAAGCAGTCGCCTGTTCGTCCGTCAAAACGAGTGCGTTCTTTCTTCGCCCGTCTATGCCCGGCAAAAGGGTCTCAGGGGCGCAACCCTCCAGCAAGCATCGCGCCTCTGTATGTCAAAACCGTTACCCTTCCCCTTCCAGAAGGCCTGGCCCGTTTCCCCGGGTCAGGCCTTCTCTTTCCCGCAATTCTTGGCAAAGCCCTGCCGATAAGGCGTGTCGCACTGAGAATTCCCTTGCTTTCGTGCATCAGGCTGTGGTCCCTGCACTCAGGGTGTGCACAAAAAACCCCGATGGAGGCGGTCAGACATGCAGAAAAAACTACCATTCCTTTTCATTGCAGCGATGCTTGGGCTTTCGGCCTGTAACGAAGGCAGCGATCTCGAACGCGCAATCTTGGGCGCGGCAATTGGCTGTGCTGCAGGCGAAATATTGGAAGACGGCAAATGTATTCCGGGCGCAGCGGTTGGCGCTGCAGCGGGTGCGTTGGCCGACGACATCTGATTTAGCGGCGCAAGACGCTGAAATCGAAACTAGGGCTGCCCGGCGTATGCGCCGGGTGGCCCTTTCTTGTTTGGGCAAGCTCCCGAGCAACGCAGCGGAGGGGCCATGTTCAAAAAGATACTGATCGCCAACAGGGGCGAGATTGCCTGCCGCGTCATCACCACGGCGCGCAAAATGGGCATTCAAACAGTGGCGGTCTTTTCCGACGCGGACGAAGATGCACTGCACGTGCGCATGGCCGACGAGGCGGTGCACATCGGCCCGCCGCCCGCAAACCAGTCTTATATCGTGATCGAGAAGATCATTGATGCGATCCGGAAAACCGGTGCCGAAGCCGTGCACCCGGGTTACGGATTCCTAAGCGAGAATCCGAAGTTCGCCCAAGCACTTGAAAAAGAAGGCGCCGCCTTCATCGGGCCGCCGGTAAAGGCGATCCAGGCAATGGGTGACAAGATTACCTCAAAAAAGATCGCCCAGGAGGCTGGCGTCTCCACCGTGCCGGGATACATGGGGCTGATTGAGGATGCCGACGAGGCGGTAAGGATCTCGTCCGAAATTGGATACCCCGTGATGATCAAGGCCAGCGCCGGTGGTGGTGGCAAAGGCATGCGGATTGCCTGGAATGACGACGAGGCGCGCGAGGGATTTCAAAGCTCAAAAAACGAAGCGGCAAGTTCGTTTGGCGACGACCGCATATTCATCGAAAAATTCGTAACGCAGCCGCGGCACATTGAAATTCAGGTTTTGGCGGACAGCTTTGGCAATACGATTTATTTGAACGAACGCGAGTGCTCGATTCAGCGGCGCAACCAAAAAGTGGTGGAAGAGGCGCCATCGCCATTCCTTGACGAGGCGACGCGCCAGGCGATGGGGAAAGAAGCCTGCAATCTTGCCAAGGCCGTCGACTATGCCAGTGCTGGAACCGTCGAATTCATTGTGGACGGCGACAAGAACTATTTCTTCCTCGAAATGAACACCCGTCTACAGGTTGAACACCCGGTCACAGAACTGATTACCGGTATCGACCTTGTTGAACAGATGATCCGCGTCGCGGCGGGCGAAAAGCTGGCGCTGACACAAGAAGATATTGGCATCAACGGCTGGGCGCTTGAAAACCGCCTTTACGCCGAAGACCCCTATCGCGGGTTCCTACCGTCAATTGGCCGGCTGACACGCTATCGCCCGCCTGAGGTTGTTGCGGCAGACACCCGTGCGGTGCGAAACGACACCGGTGTCTTCGAAGGCGGCGAAATATCGATGTACTATGACCCGATGATCGCAAAGCTCTGCACTTGGGCGCCGACCCGTGATGCGGCAATCGAGGAGATGCGGGTAGCGATGGACAGCTTCGAAATCGAAGGCATCGGCCATAATATCCCCTTTCTTGCCGCTGTGATGGATCATCCGAAATTTGTCGCAGGCGACATGACGACCGCTTTCATCGCCGAAGAATATCCGGATGGTTTTGAGGGCGTGTCGCTGGGAAATGACGATCTGCAACGGATCGCCGCCGCAACAGCAGCGATGTACCGCGTCGCCGAAATCCGGCGGACCCGCATATCCGGCCGCCTTGGCAATCACGAAAGATATGTTGGAACCGATTGGGTAGTTCGCGTGCAAGGTGAAAACATATCTGTCGTCGTTGCGGCTGATCCAGAGGGCGCAGATGTTGCATTTCAGGATGGCACAACACTCCGTGTAACCAGCGACTGGACACCCGGCCAATCGCTGGCGCGCTTGAGTGTCGGAGGCGCGCCGCTGGTATTGAAAGTTGACAAACGGACAGCTGGGTTTCGCATTCGCTACCGCGGCGCTGACATGGTTGTGACCATTCGCACACCCAGACAAGCAGAACTAGCTGCGCGGATGCCGGAAAAGTCACCGCCGGATACGTCGAAAATGCTTCTCTGTCCGATGCCTGGACTGATCGTGAATATCGATGTTGACGAAGGTCAAGAAGTTCAGGAAGGCCAAGCCTTGTGCACGGTCGAAGCGATGAAGATGGAAAACATCCTTCGCGCCGAAAAGAAAAGCGTTATCTCAAAGATCAACGCGGGCGCCGGCGATAGCCTACAGGTTGACGACGTGATCATGGAATTCGAATGACACTCAGCGCTGACCACACATCTTCTCGCCCCTATTCAGCGGCGTGCGCGCTGTCGCGAATCTCCTGCTGTCTGAGCGGTATTTTGTCGATCGAGCGGCTAAGCTCTCGTACGTCCCATGGAAACGGTTTTCGCAACTTCACACCGCCGTCCTTGCCGATCAAAGTCAACATGAAGCCGCGCGGGCGAAGCTTGCGCCGTATGTCACTGGGATCGGATCGGGACGTATCGACGATCAGAACGACATCGCGGGCAACCAGTTCCTCGACACGCGCCTGTAATAGCTCCACCTGGCGGTTAAAAGCCGGGTTGGCGGGCGTATCGGCGAAAACGATAACTGGCCGCGCTTGCCAAAGAAACTCCTCCAGCGAAATCTCGCTGGAGTCAAAAATAGTCGCGGGTTTCGACTTCCAGCGATCCACCGCCGATTCCGCCGTCACACTGCCGTCGGCAGCGAAAACGGATGCAGCCGCGAAAACCGCAGCAAGCAAAGCGAGTATATGTATCTGGCGATTTGGTACCATCGTGTCACTTCCTGGATTGAATATATGCCTCTTCCGCCGAATTCGAAGAGATTTGACGCTCGCTCACACGGAATTCAGTGCTGAAAGGCTCAATTTGGAGTGTTTTTCATGAGCGATTGGAAGGCTTTGGCCGAAAATGAACTCAAAGGTCGCAATATTCAAGATATCGAGTGGGACACGCTGGAGGGGATTCGGGTCAAGCCGCTTTACTCAAAAACGGATACTGACGAGCTTGACCACTTGGATTCGATACCGGGTTTCGCGCCGTTTACGCGCGGTGTGAAGGCGACGATGTATGCCGGCAGGCCGTGGACCATTCGCCAATATGCCGGGTTCTCGACCGCCGAAGAGTCGAACGCGTTTTACCGCCGCAACCTCGCGGCGGGGCAGCAGGGCGTGTCAGTGGCGTTCGACCTCGCGACCCATCGCGGCTACGACAGTGACCACCCTCGCGTCATCGGAGATGTCGGCAAAGCGGGCGTCGCCATCGACAGCGTCGAGGATATGAAAATCCTGTTCGATGGCATTCCGTTGGATCAGGTCACCGTGTCGATGACAATGAATGGTGCCGTCATTCCAATCCTCGCCAGTTTTATTGTGGCGGGCGAAGAACAGGGACACGACAAATCGCTTCTGGCGGGCACGATCCAAAACGACATTCTAAAGGAATTCATGGTCCGGAATACCTATGTTTACCCGCCCGAGCCCTCGATGCGGGTGGTGGCTGACATCATCGAATACACTTCCGAACACATGCCCAAATTCAATTCGATCTCGATTTCGGGCTATCACATGCAAGAGGCTGGCGCGAACCTTGTGCAAGAGCTGGCTTTCACGCTTGCCGACGGTCGCGAATACGTTCGGACTGCTATCGCACGCGGCATGGACGTCGATAAGTTCGCCGGAAGGCTCAGCTTTTTCTTTGCCATTGGTATGAATTTCTTCATGGAGACGGCGAAACTTCGGGCTGCGCGCCTGCTTTGGTCGCGTATCATGGACGAGTTCAATCCAAAAAACACCCGATCCAAAATGCTCCGCACGCATTGCCAGACGAGCGGTGTTAGTCTGCAGGAACAGGACCCCTACAACAACGTCGTTCGCACGGCCTACGAGGCGATGAGCGCGGTGCTTGGCGGAACCCAGTCACTGCACACAAATGCGCTGGACGAAGCCATTGCGCTGCCGACAGATTTTTCCGCTCGGATCGCGCGGAATACTCAACTCATCCTTCAAGAAGAAACCGGCATCACAAATGTCGTCGATCCGCTTGCCGGTAGCTACTACGTCGAAAGCCTGACCGCCGAACTGTCAGAGAAAGCGTGGGAACTGATTGAAGAAGTTGAAGAAATGGGCGGTATGACCAAGGCTGTTGCCAGCGGAATGCCAAAGCTTCGCATCGAAGAATCCGCAGCCCGTCGTCAGGCTATGATCGACCGCGGCGACGAAGTCATCGTTGGCGTAAATAAGTATCGCAAAGAGAAAGAAGACCCGATTGATATTCTCGAAATCGACAATGACAAGGTGCGCGACGCGCAGATCGCACGGCTAGAAGATACTCGTGCAAGTCGCGATCAGAATAAATGCGCCGAAGCATTGAGTGATTTGGAAAGTTGCGCGCGAGACGGCGGCAATCTGCTTGCGGCGGCGATTGAAGCTGCAAGAGCGAGGGCGAGCGTGGGAGAGATCAGCATGGCTATGGAAAAGGTTTTTGGCCGCCATCGGGCCGAAGTTAAAACACTCGCCGGCGTCTACGGTGCGGCATACGAAGGCGACGAAGGCTTCGCGACAATCCAAAAGGATGTCGAGGCATTCGCCGAAGAAGAAGGCCGACGTCCTCGAATGCTTGTGGTGAAGATGGGCCAGGACGGTCACGACCGCGGTGCAAAGGTTATCGCAACCGCATTCGCCGATATCGGATTCGACGTTGATGTTGGGCCGTTGTTTCAAACCCCGGAAGAGGCCGCCCAGGACGCCATCGACAACGATGTCCATGTGGTTGGTATCTCTTCGCAAGCTGCCGGACATAAAACACTCGCCCCGAAGTTGGTCGATATTCTGAACGAACGTGACGCGGGCGATATCCTTGTGATCTGCGGTGGTGTAATCCCCCAGCAGGACTACGAGTTTCTGATGGCGGCTGGTGTCAAAGCAATCTTCGGTCCCGGCACCAACATCCCAGCTGCCGCCGGCGATATTCTGAGACTGATCCGCGAAACTCGGGCGTATTGACCAAGCGGAAAAAAATATTGGTCGGCATGGCCCTCGGTGCTTTGTGGGCACTTGCTGTCGTCGCGTTGCCGTCGCTGGTGCCATCAACGGTTTTTGTGCCCTTGAATGTGGCGCTGATCATTGCGTCACTCCCTGGGGGTCTGTTTTTGTTGCTGGTTATCGGTCGATTGGCGCAGCGACGGTTCTTTGACGACAATATCATCGACGGTGAACCATTTGTTGCTGGTTCGGAAGCCGACATTGATCAACGAGTGTTAACCAACACTGTCGAACAACTTGTCCTTGCTTCGGTAACCTGGCCATTTGTCGGAATGGTGCTTGGTGGTGTTGCCGTAATCGCGCTGGGAATTGGATTTGGAATCGCCCGCATTGCATTTTGGATTGGCTATCACCAGTCGCCGCCGCTGCGTGCATTCGGCTTTGCCGCAAGCTTTTATCCAACAATTGCAGCATCCATATGGTCGGTTCTGGTGTGGTTTGTGTGAAATTTTTTGTGAATTTCTACAATCGGCCTTGATAACAACAAAAAGTTAGCGCCATCAAAGCAAATGACCTACGTGCTTGCCCTCGACCATCTTGTGGTTGTTTCCCGAACGCTTGCAGAGGGTACGACTTATGTCGAGGCTGTGCTTGGGGTCGAAATGTCCGCCGGTGGCAAGCATCCGAAAATGGGCACTCACAATCGGCTGCTGTCGCTCGGGCCGGACGTATATCTGGAGGTCATCGCGATTGATCCGCGGGCTCCCAAGCCGAAACACAGGCGTTGGTTCAACTTGGATGCCTTTAGCGGCGCACCGAGGATGATGAATTGGGTATGCCAGACCGACGACATCGATGCGGCTTTGAACGATGCGCCGCCCGGCAGCGGCAAACCCATGCAACAGTCACGCGGGGATCTCGAGTGGCGCATGGCCGTTCCCGAATTCGGTCGCCTTCCCTTCGATGACGCAAGCCCTGCATTGATCACATGGAGCGACGGGCCGCATCCCGCAGCACGGCTTCCAGATCATGGAATTCGATTGTCGCGCCTCGACGTTTTTCATCCCCGAGCCCCCGAATTGCTGGACGAGTTCCCGGCACTCCACAGGATCAAACAGGCGGCCGTGCGCCAAGGTCCCGAGAAAAGACTGATCGCAACGGTTTCAACGCCGGAAGGAAATCGGGTTCTGGCATGAAGATCCGCGCCGCGACGGTCGACGATGCCGCTGCTGTGGCGGACATAATGAATCAGGTCATCCGCGATACGACGATTTCCTTTAAGCCAACTGAGCTTTCGCAATCGGAGGTGCAAACGCAAATCGCCGCCGCGCCGGCCTTTTTCGTTGCAGTGGATGGTCAGGCGATCATTGGGTTTGCCACGTACGACCAGTTTCGAAAGGGCCCGGGTTACGCGCGAACCATGGAGCATACGATCATGCTGACGCCCTCAGCTCGCGGAACAGGTGCCGGACGGGCCTTGATGAATTCCGTAGAACATCACGCAAGAGAGGCTGGAATTGGTTCGCTTTGGGCCGGCATCAGCAGCGAGAATTCCGAAGGTATCTCGTTCCACTTGGCGATGGGTTTTGAAGAGGTCGCGTGCCTTCCAAAGGTCGGCTTCAAGTTCGGCCGATGGCTCGATCTGGTTCTGATGCGGAAATGGCTGCAACCCGAGCGTGACGGCTCGGATCGTTCCGACTAGGTTCGCGCAATGTCTATTTGGTTACGCATCGCCGAAGCAATCGCTGCCCTGAGGTCAGGCGAAACGCTGTCCGCGGTTTTTGAAAAGCTCAAAACTCCGCCCGAACGTTCGGTGGCGTTTGCAATCGCCGTCATTGCTCTAGGTGCAAAAATGGCCAAAGCGGACGGTTTGGTGACAAAAGACGAGGTTACCGCGTTTCGCGAGGTGTTCTTCATCCCACACGACGAAGAGGCGAGCGCGGCGAGAGTTTACAACCTCGCCCGGCAGGACGTGGCGGGGTTCGAAGAATACGCCACTAGTGTCGCGCGTATGTTCGACAAATCGCACATCACGCTTTGCGATCTCTTGGAGGGTCTCTTCCATATTGCCGTCGCGGATGGCTCCTATCATCCCAACGAAAACGATTTCCTGACCCGCGTCGCTGGGATATTTGGTATTACTGATCGCGAGTTCCGGGCGGTACGCACGCGGTTCGTCCCGGATGCAGAGCCCGATCCGTGGGATGTTTTGGGCGTAGATCCCAACACATCGATGGACGATATCCATTCGGCGTGGCGCCAGTTGGTTCGAGAAAGCCATCCCGACCGGATGATGGCGCGCGGTGTCCCGGAAGAAGCAATCAAGCTGGCCGAGAAAAGATTGGTCGCCGTGAACCGCGCCTGGGAAACCATCCGCGAAGGCGCCGCCTGATGCGCATTGCAACCTACAATGTCGAATGGTTCAGCAATTTGTTCGACGATTCCGGCAGCATTCTGGATGACAACAAGTGGTCCGGGCGCCATGACGTTCGCCGGTTCGAACAGTTGGCCGCGCTTGGCATTGTGTTCTCGGCGCTCGATGCGGATGCCGTGATGATCATCGAGGCGCCCGACAGCCACCGCCGCCGCGACGGTACCGCAGCCCTGGAAAACTTCGCGAGCACCGTTGGACTGCGCGCGCGAAAGGCGGTGATGGGGTTCATCAATCAAACTCAGCAAGAAATAGCGTTTCTCTTTGACCCCGATGTTTTGACCGCCCGACACGATCCGGTCGGCCATCCGCGCTTCGATTCCAATTATCGCATAGATCTCGATGTGGATGCCCATCCGGAGAAGGTGCGCTGGTCCAAGCCGCCGCTTGAACTGGCGGTCGAGAGCGCCGGGCATCAATTTCGAATGATCGGTGTTCACGCCAAATCCAAGGCGCCCCATGGCGCCAGTCGCCCAAAAGAAGTGATGCGGATTGCGATAGAAAACCGCCGCAAGCAACTTGCCCAGTGCATCTGGCTTCGCGAGCGTGTTGAAGACCATCTGGATGCACGCGAACCATTGGTCGTGCTCGGCGATTTCAACGATGGTCCCGGCCTTGATGAGTACGAGAAACTGTTCGGACGCTCGGGCGTTGAGATTGTCATTGGCGACGACGACGACGACCAGCTTTTCGATCCGCACGCCGAAGCGGTTATTCGCCGTCCCCTTGGATTGATGCCCGCATCCGCCAGGTTTTGGATAGCGGATCAAAACCGGTGGATGCAGACACTTTTGGATTATGTGATGGTCTCGCCCGACCTGCGCGACAAATCCAGCGAATGGCGGATATGGCATCCATTCGACGATCCTGGTTGCTACAAGGTGCCGGAGTTGCGCGAGGCGCTTCTCACTGCGTCGGATCATTTCCCGGTTAGCGTCGAATTGGACTTTTAAGGACAATAACTTTCGTTGACCAATCACCACCACCAAGGCAAGGTCGGCGCGAGCAGTTCCTCGGGGGATTTGGATGGACGCCGGCGGCGACGCTGCGACCGAAGATTGGGGGCCGTTTGGGCGGCCTCTGTTCGACGATCCAAGTGCGCGTGCGCTTGGCCGGGTCGGCGTGCTCGACGTCGGTTCAAACTCGGTTCGAATGGTCGTCTTTGATGGCGCGGCGCGAAGCCCTGCGTATTTTTTCAACGAAAAAGTCATGGCAGGGCTTGGGGCCGGGATGGCGCAATCGGGTCGATTGAACCCGGACGGTGCGCTCCGTGCCATCGCGGCAATCCAGCGCTTTCAGCAACTCGCTGAAACGATGAGAATCGCGCCGCTAACGGCAGTGGCAACTGCCGCTGTGCGCGAGGCCGAAGATGGCCCGGCGTTTCGCGCGGAAGTCGAGCGCAAGACCGGGCTTCGACTTTGGGTTATCGACGGCGAGGAAGAGGCGCGGCTTTCCGCGCAAGGTGTGTTGCTGGGTTGGCCGGGCGCATATGGCCTGGTTTGCGATATCGGTGGGTCTTCGATGGAGCTCGCCGAACTTCGCGACGGGCGCGTTGGCAAGCGCATCAGCACCAAACTTGGACCTCAGCGCCTGATGACTGTGAAAGGCGGTAAGAAGGGCCTTCGTAATTACATCAAGCACGAAGTGTCAGAGCTCGCGAGTGTTATGGGTCGCCAGAATGACCGTCTGTTTCTTGTTGGCGGATCCTGGCGCGCGTTTGCGCGCATCGACATGGATCGTCGCGACTATCCGCTGGCTGTGCTGCACGAATACCGAATGTCGCGCAAATCGGTTCTGGCGACCATTGACTATATCGCCGAGAACGATCCCGATGACCTTCGCCTGCGATGCGGCCTCGGAGAAAGCCGGATGGCGTTGGTTCCGCACGCCTCACTGGTTTTGAAAGAACTTGTCCGCACCTTCAAACCCTACGACATCGCAATATCGAGCTACGGCATTCGCGAGGGAATGCTATATGAACAAATGCCGCAACGGTTGCGCGACCGCGATCCCCTGATCGAGGCATGTCGCTTTGCCGAGGCTAAGGATGCCCGCATCCCCGGATTTGGCAAACGTCTCTATGAATTCGTTTTACCTCTGTTCAAAAGCCGCGGTAGCCCGGCCAAAAGGCTCATCAAGGCTGCGTGCCTGCTGCACGACGTCAGTTGGCGGGCGCATCCCGACTACCGCCATGCGGTGGCGTTCGACGAGGCGACCCGCGCTAACCTCGGCGGCATGACGCACGGCGAACGGGTGTTTTTGGGCGTCGCGCTCTTTCACCGCTACAAGAATAGCCGAGAAAATACCCGGTTCGAACCACTGTTTGATCTGATCGATGAAAACGAGCTGGCCAAGGCCGAAATCTTAGGGAAAGCCATGCGGTTTGGCGCCATGCTCACCGCGTCCGAAGACAACCAAATGGGCAGCCTAAAACTCTATCCGAAAAAGCGGCGGCTTGAAGTCCGGTTGGCCCCTGGCACAACCGACCTTTTTGGCGAGGTCGCCGATGCGCGTCTGAAGTCTTTGGCCACCGCGCTTGGTGTCGAGGACATTGTGGTCAACGGCGGCTAAAGGTCGATCTCGCCGTCCTCGCCTTCCGGGTGCCGCTCCATCGGCGTTCGCCGCCGGATAATGATGTCGCCATTAGGCAGCATCTCAGGGGGATGATAGACGTCGATGTTTTCGAGCAGGTTGTTTAAGTCGTCGAATGCCGGCTCCATTTCTTCCATCAATCCGCGCATGAACAAACGAAGCGCCTCGGCCATCATGTCCCGTCCACCTGGAACTTCATCCTGGGCTGCAACCGGTGTCGCCATCAGTGTCAGTATGAGAGCAAGAGTTCTCATAGCGTGATTATATCACATTCCCATCGGTCGCCTAACTTGCCTGGTCGTGCGCCAGCGATTCCGTGCCACCTCTGATTTTTGAAGCAACTCTCATCGCCGCCGTGAGCGAACGTGAGGATCTGCCGATGTCAGCTTTTCACTCACTACGGGCGATATTCAGCAATCGAATTCGTACGCCGGCACCAAATCGCAGTGAATGCGTTAACTATCTGAAAATAAATACTAAACCCCTCACAATATCTCACGCGAACGTTAGAAATTATTCCCACATACCCGTCATCAACAGTGTTTTGCTTCACCGGGTCCAAGGGAGTTAGCAATGGCGCAATCGAGATATAGGAGATGTATCGATGCTCAAGACGTACTTTATTGCCGCCGCTTTGTTCGCTGCGTCCAGCACGGCATTGGCCGACAGCTATACAATTACGGTGACAAATAATTTGGATGAAGAACTGCTCGCTCCCATCCTTGTGACCGACGCAGGCAACGACCGCCACATCTTTGATGGCGCCTACGTCACCAGCGAAGCCGAAGACCAAATTCTGACGGATGATCCCAAGAAGCTGGCCATGCGTATCGGTGAGGCAATGGTTTCTGTTGGCCACGGCAGCGACGGACCGCCGGGCGTACTGTTGGCGCCTGGCAAGTCGGTAACGCTGAACTTCGACACAGACGCAACAGCACTTCGTGTGATTGCGATGGTCGCACCGACGATGGTGCCCGACAATTACGTTTCAAATGTCGTTGACGTGCACGCCGTCGAGAAAGCGTCGTTCGACCTGAACCGTTTTGACATCGGCCACGACGAAGGCACAAAGATGAATATGCTTGTCTCCAGCTCCGTTGCCAGTGTGACAATCGAACGGGCGATGTAGTCCCGAAATTGATTGAGAATTTGGCCGGGCAGGGTGCCCGGCCTTTATTATTCTGCGGCGATCTTGATGACCGGCTCCATTTGCCGGAGCGTTTCGTCCGACAGATGGCACTTAATCTGGTGGCCATCCGCCAGCGTCCGCATGGGCGGAACTTCAATGTCGCAAAGCCCGTCTGGAACCTGGTCCTTCCAGCGACATCGGGTTTGGAAGGGGCAACCTGACGGCGGGTTCATCGCCGAAGGGATATCGCCCTCAAGCACGATGTGCGTCTTTTCAATGCTGGTGTCGGCGATCGGAACCGCAGAAAGAAGCGCCTCGGTGTAGGGATGATACGGCGGGGCAAAGACTTGATCGGTGTCGCCCAATTCGACGACGTGACCAAGGTACATCACCATGACCCGATCCGAGAGATAGCGCACGATGCTAAGGTCGTGGCTGATGAAAAGAAGCGTTGTCTTTTCGTTGCGCTGGATCTCCATCAACAAGTCGGTGACTGCTGCCTGAACGCTGACATCCAAAGCCGAGACCGGCTCGTCCGCGACCACGATGCGGGCACCGCCGGCAAAAGCGCGTGCGATACCGACACGCTGTTTCTGCCCGCCTGAAAGCTGGCGTGGCATGCGGGTCGCAAATTCCCGCGGCAGTTTGACCAAATCGAGCAGCTCCAGCATCCGCTGGTTCCGATCTGCCTCGGAGTCGCCGATCTGGAATATCTCCAAAGCGCGTATGATCTGCCTACCCACCGTCATAGACGGGTTCAGCGTGTCGAACGGGTTCTGGAACACCATTTGAACCGACGACACCATATTTGTGTCACGCTCTTCGATCGGCACATCCTGAATTGCTTGATTATCCAGAAGGATTTCGCCCTCGGTGGCGGTCTCCAGGCCCATCAGAACCTTGGCAAAAGTGGACTTGCCGCAGCCGGATTCGCCAACAATTGCAAGGGTTTCGGACTCGCGGGCTTCAAAACTGAGAGTCTCGTTGGCTTTGACCACTTTCTTGTTGGCGCCGCCAAACAGTGCGTTTGCCGCCACTTCGTAGTATTTCTTCAGGTTGTCCATTTTCAGAACGACATCCCCGGGCTCGGTCTTCTCCACCTGGGTTGCCGCCGCAATTGGAGCGTTCCAGTCGATCTCCTGGAATTTCAGGCAACGTGTCTCGTGCCGGTCCATGCCCTCGATGGGAAACATCGGAATTTCGTCGGCATTGCAGCGGCCTTCTTCGAAATAGTCGCAGCGTGGCCCGAAATTACACCCCGACGGCCGCTCGTGCGGCAGTGGAAAGTTGCCGGGGATTGCAATTAGCGGGCGCTCGTTCTTGTCCGCACCCGGCAGCGGAATCGATCGGAACAGCGCTTGCGTGTAGGGGTGCTGCATCTTGTCGAAGACATCTTCGATTGACCCGGTCTCCACCGCCTCGCCCGAATACATCACGCAGATACGGTCGCACGTTTCCAGCACCAGCCCGAGGTTGTGGCTGATGAAAAGCATCGAGGTGCCGTATTTTTCGCCAAGGTCCTTGACCAGTTCAACAACTGCGGCTTCCACCGTTACGTCAAGCGCGGTTGTCGGCTCGTCAAGTATAAGCAGCGATGGCTTCGACATCAGCGCCATCGCGATCACGATCCGCTGCTGTTGCCCGCCGGATAACTGATGCGGGAAACTTTGCAGCATGCGTTCGGGGTCGGGCAGGCGCACGTCGGTCACAACTTCCAATGCGCGCTCATAAGCCTCGAGTTCACTGACGCCCTCGTGGATCATCGGGACCTCCATCAGCTGGCGCCCGATTTTCATTGCCGGGTTCAGGCTGGCCATCGGCTCCTGATAGATCATCGCGATCTCGGAACCACGAATGTCGCGCAGCTCTTCCTTGCTCATTTCGTTCAGCTCGCGGCCCTTGAATTTGATCGAGCCGCCAACAATCCGCCCGTTCACGCCAAGGTCCTGCATGACGCCCAGCGCCACTGTGGACTTGCCGCAGCCAGACTCGCCGACCAGACCCATCGCCTCGCCCGGTTTCACCGTGCAGGAAAAATCCATCACCGCCGGGATTTCCCGAAGCCGTGTGAAGAAGCTGATCGAGAGCTTGCTTATCTCGAGGATCGGGCCGTCATAGTCGTCGATTCTTTTCATGATCGGTCTCCCTAATCCCTCAAGCTTTCTTCGCGCAGGCCATCAGCCAGCAGGTTCAGACCCAGCACCAAACTCATTAGCGCCAGTGCCGGTGCCAGTGCCGGATGCGGGAAGATCGACAATAGCTTGCGGCCGTCATTGATTGTCGAACCCCAGTCCGGGCTTTCCGGCGAAAGTCCAAGGCCAAAGAACCCCAGCGTGCCGAGCAGGATGGTCGTGTAGCCAATCCTGAGGCAAAAATCGACGATCAGCGGCCCGCGTGCGTTGGGTAGGATTTCCCACAACATGATATACCAAGGTCGCTCGCCCCGTGTCTGGCCGGCGGCCACATAGTCGCGGGTCTTGATATCGAGAGCGATGCCGCGAACGATCCGGAAGACGGTGGGTGAGTTCACGAAAACCACGCTCACAAACACAACGAGGAGGTTGGGCGGGAATTCAATGATCCCAAGCGGATCGGCGTTCCAAGCGATCCCAAGGTAGAGCCAGAGCCCGATCACCAACGTGACGCCCAAATATATATTTCGCTTTTGCGGCTGCACGTAAAACCGAGAGTCTATCAGGATCGCCAGGAAGATGATCGGAAAGATGAACAAGACACCGGCCATATAAACTGGAATGCCCGTTGCCACGATTTCCGGGGTTACCAACAGGTAAAACAGCAGGATCACCGGAAAGGCGAGGATCAGGTTGGCAATAAAGCTCAGGATCGTGTCCAGACGGCCGCCGTAGTAGGCCGCAGGCAGCCCCAGCGTAATCCCGACCATGAACGCAAAAAGCGTCGCGAAGGGTGCAATTTTGATGACTTCCCAGGATCCAATCACCATGCGGCTGAAGACGTCGCGCGCTAGGTTATCCCCGCCAAGTAGATAGACTGGATAAAGTTTGCTGTCTTCGGGCACGCTACCCTCGGGCATGGGTGTGCCGGGCAACTTGTTTTTCATTCCCGAGACTTGCGCCAGTGCATCGTGCGTGACGATCAAGTCCATCGCGCCATAGACGCCGGTAAACACCCAGAACATCACAATCGCAAAGCCGATCATACCCACAACACTGTCGAAAAGTTTGCCATATAGTCCGAGCCGCCGCTTGTAGTAAATCGACAGCGCGAAAACGATGATCAGCGAAATCCAGACGGGCAAGAACCGCTTGGCAACTTCGCCAAGAATTCCCGCACCACCGAACTCCGTGAACTGGCTGAAGATGATGAAAAGAACGACCGACACTAGAACGACCGCACCTGCCCAGAGCGTTAGCGTGTCAAACGCGGCGGTTGGGGCACGCTGCAAAACCCAGGCAATGAAACTGCCCACAAGGAAAAAGGACAGAGCGGTCAGCGTGAACACGGTCCACGCGGGCATCCCGGTGCCTGCGAACCAGGCGCCAAGGGTGAATTCGGTCAGGAAATACTCCACTGCAAATAGCACCAGACCTGTGACTGCCCCTGGAAGGATTAGTTCGGCCAACGACGACTCCGTCGTGGGCCGCCACGGCGTAATGACCGCGCCGCCGGGTGCGAAGACCGGTTGTGTTGAAGTTGCAAAGACTGCCGTAAAGCTGCCGACGATCCCAACGCCAACTGCGATCAAAGCCAGTTGAATGACCGGAACGATGTAGGCGCCCAGTGCGCCGGTCCATGTAAGAGGTTCCATGTGCCGATCTCCCTCAAGCGATCCGGATGCGTGGGTTCAAAAAGACATAACCGATGTCAGATATCAGCTGCGTAATCAGAACAACAAAAACAGCAGCAACCGAACATGCGAGCAAAAGATCGATGTCGTTGTTGCCAGCGGCTTGCACCAGCGTCCAGCCAAAGCCTTTGTAGTTGAACAGAGTCTCGACGATGACGACACCGTTCAACAGCCATGGGAACTGAAGCATGATGACCGTAAATGGCGCGATCAGCGCATTCCTGAGCGCGTGTTTCAGCACGATATTGCGGAAGCTCACGCCTTTTAGTCGTGCGGTGCGAACGTATTGCGCCGTCATGACCTCGGTCATCGAGGCCCGTGTCATCCGCGCGATATACCCCATGCCATAAAGCGAGATAGTCAAAACCGGAAGGAAGAAGTTCGCAAACGTGATGTCATCTGCGGCACTTGTCGCGGTGCCTTTGAACCACTTCACCCCAACCGACGAGGCAAGAAGCGTAATGAATATAACACCCGAGACGTACTCCGGTGTGGCCGTCGAGGCGATCGAAAACGTTGAAAGTGAGCGGTCAAGCCGCGATCCTTCGCGCATCCCGGCCAGCACCCCAACTATCAACGCTGTAGGCACCATCAGCAGCATCACAAAAAGCATCAGCCATCCGGTCAAACCCAGCCGCTTCGAGATGATGGTGCCGACTTCGTCTTTAAAAACGGTCGAAAGGCCCCAGTCTCCTTGGATAATGCCACAAAACGTCGATGTGTTCTCATCGGGGGCGGAGTGATTGGCGCAGCGGGCGCGAATATCGCCCTTTCCGTCTTCAATGACGTACCCGGGGACAATGCCCAGCCATTCGCCATAATTCCGGAACAGACGAAAATCGAAACCGCCCACTTCGTTGGCAAAATCTTCGCTTGAAATCTCGTCGTTGTTCGCTTGTTCGATAATCGCTGGGTCTATTGCCGAGCGATAGCCGCGGGAAACCAGCCAGCTTGTGACAGCTACATCACTCATCCGCTGGTTGCCCTGCGTCTTCGCGAGCTTTTCTAAGTTCGGATAGAGGTTGGTCAAAAAGAAGACGATGAACGTCAGGCAGAGCGCCGTCAGAAGCATCACGCCTAGCCGGCGAAGGATGAATTGGCCCATCTTAGTACCCTGTTGTCCGGCGCAGGACACGGATCGTTTTCGATCTCTGAAACGTCGTCACAAAGTGACGAAATCGTCTGCGCTTATGTGAATAAGGGCGCCCATATATCGGGCGCCCTTTCGTGTTTCTTAGGCTGCGAAACCCAGTTTATAGGGATGGATTTCAAAAGTGATGTGCATACCAGCACCCACCAGACCGGGCTTGCCGTGACGATAGACCGACCGCCAGTAGGGTTGAATAGTCACACCTTCGTCCTGGATCAGTTGCTCCATTTTCCGCATCACATCACGACGCACATCGGCGTCAGCGATCGCAAGTGCTTCCAACAAAAGCGCGTCAAACTCGGCGTTTTCCCAAGCGAATTCGTTCCAGGCTTCGCCCGAACGATACGCCAGCGCGTGAACCTGAACGCCAAGTGGGCGGTGGTTCCAGTTGGTCGAGCTGTAGGGATACTTGGCCCAGTCGTTCCAGAACGTTGATCCAGGCAGAATCGTCCGCTTGATGTTGAAACCAGCATCGCGAAGCTGTGCGGCCACAGCGTCAGTGGTGTTTTTCCGCCAGTCGTCGTCGATCGAGATGATTTCATGTTCGAAATCCATCATGCCGGCGTCTTCCATCATTGCGCGTGCGCCATCGACGTCACGAACAAGCGGCGGAAGCTCGGCGTATTCCGGATGCACCGGCGCACAATGGTGGTTCTCCGCCGGAACACCGCGGTTGCCGTAGCCCAACTCGAGGCAGACAGCGTTGTCGACAGCCATTTGAAGTGCCTTGCGGACGCGGACGTCTGCGTAAGGCTTCTTGCCATCGATTTCAGCCGCTTGGTTCGGACGGATGACGATGGTTGCAGCCGTAACAACCTCGGTTTTTTCAAGCCCAAGGCTATCCATGATGTCGATGAATTCACCCACCGATTCATAAAGGAAGTCGACTTCATCAGACTCAAGCGCAGCCAGCCAGGCGGCCGGGTCCGTGCCGTAGTCAATGAACTCGATAGTATCGAGCGCAGGCTCGCCAAACACGTCATTGCCCCACCAGGCAAAGTCAGTGTTTTTGGTGACGACGCCTTTCACGCCAACTTCCAATTCGGTCATGAGGAACGGACCGGTGCCAACGGCAGCCATTCCGTTTTCAGGATCAAATGTCGCGTGGGTGATCGCAGCGGGATAGTCCGCCATGCCCGGAATAATCGAAATATCGGGATTTGGCAGGTTCAGACGAACCGTCAAATTGTCCACGACCTCGACCGCACCGTCGATTGCCTTGTTCGTGTCGGCGTCGACGAGCGTTGCAAAACGACCGGCCATCGAGTTGGCTTCGACCTCTTTGTCTGCCCAACCGATGATATTGCGAGCAACGTCCTCAGCAGTGAAATCGTCGCCGTTGTTCCACTTCACGCCCGGGCGAACATTCAGTGTGTACTGGGTCGCGTCCTCGTTCACTTCCCAGCCTTCAAGAAGAATGCCGGTGAACGTGCCGTCGTTGTTGTACTCGACGAGATATTCCAACGTGCCGCGAGCATAGTTTGCGATCTGGCTCCAGTCCCACGTACGCGGGTCCTTCAGTGCGCGAACTTCCATTTGCACACGCATCGTTCCGCCCATCTTGGCGTGGCCTGCGGCTTGAACAGGTGCGCTGGCACCTATCAGGCCGTATGCCGCAGTGGTCGCAACGCCAAGTGCGGTTGTGCGAGTGAGGAATTCGCGGCGGCTGATTTTGCCCTCGCGATATTCCTCTGCGTGCATCACCGCAGCTGGGTGCACACGCGAGCAGGTATTTTCATTGTTGGTCATGCAGTCTCTCTCCCTGTCAGACGTCTTTTTAACCTGTTGCTGACCCGCTGTTCGTGCGAGCCGGTTAATTATGGGTATTTATGAGCGTATTCCCCAACCCCACAGTATTTCGTCACGCTTCCACTCGAAGGTCAACGTTTGCTTTCGGCAGTAAGTGTCACAAATGCGACATTACGCATCGTCAAAAACGACACTGGTGCTTGCAAATAAGGCATTTGGCCGCCGGTCATCCGCCAGCCCGAAATTCAGACGGGCTTGCACCTGCCCGAGCCCGAAACGCTCGAGTGAAATATGCGGGAGAAGAGAATCCAGCCCGTTTGGCCACCGTCGCGACCGGCAGCCGCGAATCTTTCAGCAGTCGACAAGCTTCAAAATGTCGGCGGTCGGTCAGTAAATCCAAAGCTGCAAGCCCTGACACTTGCCGGCAGGCACGGCTAAGGTGCGTGGGCGTAATTCCAAGTATCGCAGCAAAATGCTTCACGCCAACCGGTTCCATAAAATCGCGCTCGATCAAGGCCGTATATGCCTCGGTCAGCCGGTGGGCCGCGCTGATTTCCGGCGTCGGGCTCGCGGTCTCAGCCATCGTATCGCACAGGCGCGAAAACCAGATCGAAAGCAAACCGGCGCGGTGGTTTAGTGCGGTCTCGGCTTGCGGCTTGCCGTCCAATGCCTCGCGTTCGATCGCATCGATTATCCCAGTCAGCTCGCGCTGCAAATGCACTTCACGTATTCGCAAATGAACCGGCGCCTGCGGCCAAAGGCGGGCGTCATCCAATGGAATACGGATCATCGATCCAAGTACCGCCGGGGTCGCCGAAAATCCGTGCATGGTGCCGACGGGAAGAAAAACGGCACTGTGCGCACCGTATCCGCCGGACCGTCCGGCAATAGTTATCCGTCCTTGCCCACGTGTGAACCACAACAGGATTGGTCGGTCATAGCTTCGCATCGCTTCCGTTCGCCAGCGTCCTCCTTGCGAAATTCGAGACACGGATGTGACTTCGATCGTTTGTCCGGCAACCGCAGATACAGCCTGATCGTGCCGCAAAGAAGTATCTTTTGCGGCCCCCGCCAATGGCAGAAGCGTCAGGCGTTGCATCGACATTTTGACTGGTGCCCCCCACCAGATTCCCCGCGCCACCCTAGCCAAAGGCGATCAACCGCGTCAATTCATTCTGAAATCAGGTTTTTTCCCGCGTTTTGCCAAGCAGGCGGCCGATGAGGAACGAAGTGCGTGGCGCATAGACGTAATGTGTGCGGGTTTCGCTTCGCCGTACACGCATACGCGCCAGTCCAAAGAAGATCAGGACAAAGTGAATTGAAGATACGAACGCGAACATCGCATCCGGACCAAATCGTTCAATTAGCTCGGCCACGAGGTAAGGCGAGGCGATTGCGCCGACAGCGTAAAGAAACATCAGCGCAGCTGACAATTCCACACGTTCTTCGTTGCTCGCAAAATCATGCGCATGCGCCGCCGCAACTGAATAAATGGGAAAAGTTGCCATTCCGAACACGCCTGACGCGAGCATGACGCCGGTTGCGCCTGACCCAGACAGCGCGACAGTGACAGCGCACGACAATATCGCCGCAACGGAAAGCCAGATTAGCACCCATCGGCGGTCATATCTGTCGGCGAGCCAGCCCGCGGGATACTGTGAGATGGCGCCGCCCAGAACAAAGGCAGCCAGAAAGAACGCAATTTGGTCGACGCTTAACCCCACTTCGACACCATAAAGCGGCCCAACCATACGAAAGCTCGCGGCTGTAAACCCCGCGGAAATTACACCGACCACCGCCAGTGGCGACCGCCGCCAGGCAAGGCTCGGCCGAAGCCGCGGCGCTTCGGGTATTTCGGGTTGCGCGGCGCGTGTTAGTACAAGCGGAATGAGCGCTGCGCAGCAGATCAGTGCGAGGATGTTGTATGAAACGTAATCGGCGGGCTCGAGAACTGAAATCATCAATTGCGCGGCTAGCGAACCGGCAATGTCGACCACGCGATAGACCCCCATCGCACGGCCCCGAGTTTCATTTGTGACTTTGGCTTGAAGCCAGCTTTCCACAACAGTGAAGCAACCCGCGATGCACAAACCCGACATCGAGCGCATGGCTGCCCAGGCCAACGGATCGATAACCAGCATATGGCTCAGTATGCCCATGGTGCCCAGCGCGGTGAAAGCCGCGAAGGCGCGGGAATGCCCGACCGCGCCCATCAGTCGAGGCGCCCACCAGCAGCCGGCAAAAAAACCAAGGAAATGCGCCGATCCCAGCAGACCAATCTCGGTCCGGGAGAAACTTAATTCCAGCCCTGAAATGGCATCCAAAGGCGCGATGCCGCCGGACCCGAGCTGAAGAAACACGACCGACAGGAATAGGGCAGCAAATGAAATAAGAAGACGCATTTTTCACTCGAAAGTATTAGATCGGCCTATCTCCTATCGAACCTGACCGAGCTTGTTCGTTTTCGACACGCCGACGACGCGTTTGGCGCAATCCGCAAGTAATTCGTGTCAGACCGTATCGAGATAGAGGTCAATTCGTTCCTGCGGGCTCAGTTCCGCAAATATGTTCAATTCCTGCCGTTTCATCAAAACGTAGTTTCGGATCAACTCTTCTGAGAAGATGCGCGGAATGATGGCGCTCTCTTCAAAGTCCTGTATCGCCTCGGCCCAAGTGGCGGGCAAACGATCCAACTGCCGCGCGTAGGCGTTACCCTGAATTGGTTGGGGAGGCACCATTTTGTCATCGATCCCTGTGATCGCTGCCCCCAAAACCGCCGCCAGCATCAAGTAAGGGTTGATGTCCCCGCCGGCGACGCGGTGCTCTATACGGCGGGCGCCAGGAGGGCCTCCGGGTATTCGGATCGCGGCAGTTCGATTTTCATAGGCCCAGCCGATGCCTGTCGGAGCGTGTGCCCCAGGCACCAAGCGCTCATAGCTGTTGCCGTGCGGCGCAAAAATAAGCGTCTGGTCCTTCATCGCGGCCAGGCACCCGCCGACCGCAAAAAGCAGATCGTCTGACCCCGTTTCACCGCCGTTGTCGAAGATATTCTTGCCGTTTTTGTCAACGACCGAGAAATGAATGTGCATGCCCGTCCCGGGGCCGTCGGGATAGGGTTTTGCCATGAAACTCACGGCGAACCCGTGTTTGCGCGCCAGACCCTTCACCAAATGCTTAAACAGCCACGTATCGTCTGCGGCCTTCATTGCCGGACCATGCGCGAGGTTCAATTCATATTGGCCAGCGCCGGACTCCGATATCGCAGTTTCGGCCGGGATGCCCATCGCCTCACAGGCATTATAAAGTTCGGTGAAGAACCCTTCGAACGCGTCCAGTGCAGTAAGGCTAAGTATTTCCCCTCCGCTCCGGCGTTTCCCGGACCCGGGTGATACTGGTGGTGCCAGCGTTTCACCACTATCGTCCAGCAGATAGAATTCCAGTTCGGTCGCCGCGACGACGCTCCAGCCCCGCTCGGTAAATCGCTCCAACACAGTGGCCAGGGCATGGCGCGGATCACCTTCGAACGCGTCGCCTGAATCGGTGAACATCCATGTCGGCAAAAGGGCCGCAGGGCTATCCAGCCACGGCATCGGAATGAACCCGCGATCGGTCGGCTTCAGCACGCCGTCGCGGTCACCGGTTTCAAAAACCAGCGGGCTGTCTTCGATATCGTCGCCCCGGATATCGACATTCAGAGTGCTCAGCGGCATGCGCGTGCCGCCTTTGAGCGCCTTGTCAGCGAGGCTGACGGGCATTCGTTTACCACGGGGCTGTCCGTTCAGATCGGACACCGCGACAGTCACACTCCGATTCTCGGGATGCTCATTCAGCCAGTTGTTCATATTTCACCGGATCAGCTGTGGGCGATAGCGGATGCGTTTCGCGTCCTGCGGCATATGCCGGTTCAAGCGCCGATTGACCAGCGAGAAGACCCCAATCACCGCCAGCGTCACAAGAATGAAATAGAAAGCGACGATCGGATACGGGACAAACGGGTTGAACGTCTTGTCGGCGAAAAAGTTGGCGTAATAGAGCGCGTCGCCGCGCTGTTGCCAGGCCGGAAACCCGGAAAAGAAAACCAGCGTGGTGGCGTGAAACAAGAATATCGCCTCGTTGGTATAAGCTGGCCACGCCAGTCTAAGCATCGTCGGCCACGTCACCTTCCGAAATTTGCTCCATCCCGCAAAACCATAGGCATCGGCCGCTTCCAAATCGCCCTTCGGAACCGATCTCAGCGCGCCGTAGAAAATCTCTGCGGAATAGGCCGCGGTATTCAGAAACAAGACCACAAGGGCCCCCGCCCAGGCGCGGGTCAACCAGCGCGTCTCGGCCGTGATGCCAAAGATCTCGATGCCTTCGCGCGGCAATAGGACGAACGCCTCGTACGCAAAGAAGAATTGAATAAAGAGCGGTGAGCCTCGAAACAGGAACACGAACCACTCGCAAGGCTTGCGGATTAACGGATTGTGCGCGGCCTTACCTAGCGCCACCGCAGTGGCGAGGAAAAATCCCGACGCCAATGCCAGTAATCCGAAGTAAACGTTCCAAATCAGGCCAGATCCGATCAGCGTGAATTGCTGGCAAAGCGTGTAGTCGGATCTTGGTAAAAGCCGTTCGCCGATCCCCACAGACCGAAGGCCGTAGTCGGCAATGGTTTCCCAGCAACTCATGCCCGCACCTTCCGCTGCGCATCGCCAGCAAGTGTGGCCTGGCCTCGGCTCAGGCGTACCGTCAAACGGCCCAGGAACACCTCCGAGACTTTGGTGAGAAGCAGATAGAAAACCAGAAGCCCCGAGAAATACCAGAGCCGCCAGTCAGGATGCGGATAGTCAAAGATCGCCCCTTTGGTGCCACCCAATTCGCGGGCCCAATAGACAATGTCTTCAACGCCAAGAAGAAACAAAAGTGGTGTCGCTTTGACGAGTATCATCCAAAGATTTGACAGCCCCGGTAAGGCAAACACCCACATCTGTGGGATCAACACGCGCCAAAAGGCCTGGCGTGTTGTCATGCCATAGGCTTCGGCTGTTTCAATTTGCGCGCGGGGAACTGCGCGCATCGCCCCAAAGAGGACGTTAGCGGCAAAGGCTCCGAAAACGATGGAAAAGGTCAAAACGGCCAGCACAAAGCCATAGCCCTCATGTACCCACTGAGGATCAGTTGAAAGCGGCAGCTTGGCTCGCGCGCACACTACGAAATCGTTGCCCTGACGAATTGCTTCAGTCCAATCAGGGCAAAGCACTTGATGTCGCAACCATTCGAATGCTTGGTCCAGTGCAATGACAAAGAACAGAAAGAAAACAATGTCCGGGACACCTCGAACAACCGACGTGTAGCCTTTGCCGAGCCAGCGAAATGGGGGAAAGGCGCTTCGTGCGGCGGTCGCGCCGACAAAGCCAAATGCCAGCGAGGTGGGGGCCGTAACCGCAAGCAGCAGCATGACCGTCCCGAACGACGTATAGGCAATCAGATGCTTGCCGTTGGTCAGATAGCAGGCAAGCCATCGAATATTCTCAATCGCTGATGGATCGGCGCAAAAGGAAAAAATGTCGTACTGTCCCTGGGTAACGGGCCGGGGCATCGACGCTCCGGCCCGAATGTTGGAAGGGTCAGCTTACCACTGGCTGCTGACTTCCCACTTTTCGATCATCGCATTCAAGCTGCCATCGTCTTTCATCGACTGGATGGCCGCATCGAATTTGCTTTTCAGGTCGCCATCAGATTCACGAATGCCCATGCCGACACCGCCGCCGAGCGCGACCGGATCGCCTACGATCATCAGATCACCATTCTGTTCTGCGATCGGCGCAAGGAAAGAGCTGTCTGCAAGAACCGCGTCGGCCTCGCCATTCTGAACCGCGGCAATTGTTTCGTCAGGTGTCGCGAATTCAACCAGCGTCGCACCGCTTTCCGCGATATAGGCCGCTTGGATAGTGCCCGTCTGAGCCGCGATGATGCCGCCCATCAAATCAACCGAATCCGATGCCGCGAGATAGTTCGAAGGATCGGGAGGCGTGTAGGGTTGGGTGAAATCGATGACTTCATCGCGCTCGTCGGTGACCGACATGCCGGCGATAATGGCGTCGTAGTTGCCGGAAACGAGGTTCGGGATGATCGAGTCCCACTCGTTCGTCACCCACTCGCAGTTTAGTTCTGCGCGCTCGCAAAGCTCGTCGCCAAGCTCGCGCTCGAACCCGTCGACGTCGCCGGCATCATTGATAAAGTTCCACGGTGGGTAAGCGCCCTCGGTGCCCATGCGCACCATATCCTGTGCAAAGGCCGAGCTGGCAACGATCGCCAGCGCCGCTGTAGTTAGGATCAGTTTTTTCATGTGTTTTCTCCCTTACTTTTTCCTAATTGTTATCATGCCGCGACAGCAGAAAGAAACTGCTGCAACCTTTCGGATTTTGGCGCACCGAACAGCGTCTCGGGTGGGCCTTCTTCTTCGATTTTTCCTTGGTGTAGAAAAATGACGTGGTCGCTGACGTCTCTGGCGAGGTTCATGTCGTGAGTAACGATGATCATTGTGCGACCCTCAGCGGCCAGCGCTTTGATTACCCGGATCACTTCTTGCTCGAGCTCTGGATCAAGCGCACTTGTCGGCTCATCGAACAAAAGTGCGCGTGGTTCCATACAAAGCGCACGAGCAATCGCCGCCCGCTGTTGCTGACCGCCCGAGAGCTGGGCCGGCCAGGCTTCGCATTTGTCGCCAATGCCAACTTTGTCTAGGTATTCGCGCGCATTGGTTTCGACTTCCTCGGAATCGCGTTTGAGCACCGTCACCGGAGCTTCCATGACGTTTTGAAGGATCGTCATGTGTGACCAGAGATTGAACTGCTGAAACACCATGCTGAGGTTGGTGCGGATCCGTGTGACTTGCGCCTTATCCGCCGGATGCCGCTGCAGCCCAGTTCCCCTCCAAGAGACCGCTTCGCCCTCAAAAAGAATGTCGCCCTCCTGGCTGTCTTCCAACAAATTCGCACATCTAAGAAGGGTTGATTTTCCGGAGCCCGACGACCCGATCAGCGACAAAACATGTCCTCGCGGTGCGGTCAGGCTCACGCCCTTCAGGACCTCCAATTCGCCGAAACTTTTGTGAAGGTTACGAATGTCGATGACGGGTGTGTCGTTGGTCACGAATGCAGCATTAAGTGGTTTTCCCCGATGGCGGAGTAAGGCGCGAATTGAGCGGGAATGCAACTGCCAAGCCGCGCATGACGCCGCGGCACGCCAAAGATACGCAAGTTAATCCAGCGGCGGCGGGGTTGGCACCGCGAGGTAGTCGTCGGGAGGGATCGTTGTGCAACCCTTCAAACATAGCATCTCGCGGTGCTCGGGCGATAATTCGTCGATCGCGGCGCTGATCGCGCGCTTCAAGGCGTCCGTGTCTGTATCGATCGCTGTGATATAAGGCAGCGTTGGGGTCGGCGTCGTCTGCGTTATTACTTTGAGATCATTGGTAAAATCGTCATAGCGACACAGCATCTTCCAGGTCACAGCGTCAATCGCCGTGATGTCCGCGGCACCCTCTGCCACAGCAAGCGCTGAGGCTCCGTGACCCCCGCTGACATAAGCGCGTTGAAACGAGAACCCGTGATCCGACGCAAAATTTTGCGGAGCCGCCCAGCCAGACTGAGATTCCCAACCATTGAGCGCTATGACGGCGTCAGCAAATTCACCGAACGACTGACGATCGTCATTTTTTCTTGCAATAACAATACTGTAGTAATGCCCCGGGCTGCACTCCAAGTCGAAAACTGGCGTCCCCACAAGAGCCACCTTGCCGTGCAGTCGTTTGCGGTAAGGCAGGCCGCAAGTCTGCGACAGAATTAGATCGTTGCTTTGCCATTGATCCCAAAGATCGCCGCCTCGGGTCAGTGCCAAGGGTGCGTTCCGTACTTCTCTGCCAAGATTACTACGGATCAGTTCCCAATAACGATCGTTGGCGACCGCCGTCTCGGGTCGGTCGTACATCGGCAGACTGGCGATCATGTCCTTTTTTGCACGCGCTGCCTTGCATGCGCCGAATCGCGATCATTGACCCCCAGCATCGGGGCGACAAGGCGCATCAGAGCGTCCTCCTCGTGGTCACGGTCACCATCGGCCAGCGCTATTTCCCAAAGCGATTCAACAATGTCTGCCCGGTCTTCGTATGGCACTGCATCCTTGATCGCGCGGGTAAAGCGAACGGTGTCGGGCGCTTCTGTTTCCAGCACCTCAGCGTCGGCACGGAGTTTGGCGACCTCGAATGGTCCGAGATTATAGCGCATTTTCAATACTGCATCGATCCGGTCAATTTCGGACCGCGCATATTCGCCATCGGACCGCGCAATGCGGACCAATAGCGCGGCCATTGCCAGGCGCGCGTCGTCCCCGGTCAGCGGATCGGGCTCAGGTGCAGTCATGCGGCGGAGTAGGGCGTCGAACATGAGGACTGATATAGGGACCTTTTCGGCGCCGCGAAAGTCGGAGCGACGATCTCCAGCCGATCCGGCCTAATTTCAGTTCATCCGCCGTACCAATCGCCCATACGGACATCCACACCGTCGACCAGTTCGGCAAAGGCCGCCGGGTCCTGCGTGCCGCCGTCGCGGCCGCGGTAGTGGTAAGGATAGCAATAAGTCGGCTTGAACTCGTTCACAGCGCTTGCCGCCGCGGCGACGTCCATAGTGAACGGCAGATTCATGCAAACGAAGGCCAGGTCGATGCCGGTCAAAGCGCGCATTTCCGGGATGTCCTCGGTGTCGCCAGACACATAGACCCGCAACCCGGGCAAGTTCAGAACATAGCCATTGTCGCGTCCCTGGGGGTGAAACTTCTTGCGGTCCTCGGTCAGGTTATAGGCCGGGATCGCCGCGATCCCGACACCGTTCCAGTCGGTGCTGTCGCCGTTGGCCAATCGTCCGGTGTTCGCCTTCAATTCGTCCGGCAACATTTCCGAGACTGCCGGATTGGTGATCATCTGCGTCTCCGCGCCTTTCAGCGCGGCCAGCGTCTCCGGCTCAAAATGATCGCCGTGCTGGTGGGTGACGAGGATCATATCTGCCGGTGGCAGCGCGCCATACTGTCCGGGCTCGCCAACCGGGTCGACATAGATCACACCCGCAGGCGTCTCCATCACGAACGAGGCATGGCTGATCGGATGCACAACGACGTCGCCGCCCTCGGCAGCGAAGGCATCGCCGCCATGTCCAGCCGCGCGAGCAGCGAATGGCAGAACTGTAACAGCCCCGGCCGCGGCAGCACCTTTGATGATTTGGCGTCTGGTAGGTCTCATAGCTTCGCTCCCTGTTGTTTGCGTTTGACTCCAGGGTAAACCGAGGGGCGGTTGGGACAAATAGCGGAAGCCTGTGCAAATTCGCGGAGCGCGCAGGCCTAATTGCAAACGCTTCACAACCGTTCGCTGCGCTTAGAAGCTCCTAACCGGCTTGCGGATTACTGCTCGATATTCCAGTCACCGTCGGATATCGAAGTTGTCCCGATGTTGGGACCGGCTATCCACTCGAAATCGCTAATGTGATCCCCATACGCGGCCTGTGCGGTGTCGCCCGCAAAATTACCAGACGTGGTGGCGGCATCATAATCCGCCGCACCGGTGGTGCCGAACAGTGTCCCCGCGGCAGTAAATTCAAGTTCTGCGTCACCGCCATTGTCAAATACCGTGCCTGCGACGACTGCAGTACCAGTCGGGTTTTCGAAGCCCGCGACGTCAGTGACGAAATTGGTCACCTCACCGTCGAGCGTATCGGTCGCGAAATCCACTTCGACGGCAAGATCGGCGTAGTAGACCATATCCGGGCCCGTCCCGCCGCCGCCATCCATGCCGTGAATGATGCCATTGTAATTGGCCGTACCTGCAGCCGGCAATTCCGCGGTTAACGTATCGCCCTCCGCGAACAAAATGTCGTTGACGCGGCCAATCAGGGCAAGTTCTGCTGCTTCGGCTTCGGCAATCGTTGCGCCGCCGCCGAGCAGAAATACCGAGCTCGCGCAGCCGGAAAGCAGCGAAGCGGCGGCGATGGTTGCGAATAAAGAATTGAATGTCATATGAAATGGACTCCCCGGGAACTCATTTCGCCCAGTATTAAAGAAGACTGTGGGCGAGGCTAGGGGGTCAGCATAAACGCGCGCATCTGGGGTCAGACCCCTTCGACGAGGATCAGATCGGTCTCCGAGCATCACTCCGCGGTGCAGCCCCGGATCGCGTCTGCCTCTCGGCGATTTCTCGCAATCTCCTGTCGGCAGGGCATTGCACCGCAATGCCCGAGAGACCGCCCCACGGCGGGCGCGATTCTTGCCCCCGCCAGGGCAGTCGCCATCATTGGCTTGCAGCGGTGATGGTGAAACGGTGCTTCGAAACGCACCCTACGCTTGCTCTACATTCATTGGCTTGCCGATTCTGTGCACACACCTTTAAGGTGATCGCCAAAGTCCAGGAGCTGATTTAAGTAGATGACCGAAGTCCGCCCTTTTGCATTTATCTTGATGCCATTCGAAAATACCTACGATGACATATATTCTTTGGGTATTAAGCATGTGGCAGAAGCAAACGATGTACTTGCTGAACGAGTAGATGAACAGAATTTTTCCGAAACGATATTAGAACGGATCTATCGTCAAATTGACTCGTGTGATTTCGTTATCGCAGAGATGACTGGAAGAAACCCAAATGTATTTTATGAGGTCGGTTATGCGCATGCTAAGGGAAAACTTTGCGCATTGGTTACTCAGTCAGCAGACGATATTCCTTTTGATCTAAAACACCATACTCACGTGGTCTACAACGGTAGCGTCAAAGATCTGAGAGAGAAACTGTCGCCAAAAGTCGAATGGCTTAAAAAGGAATCAGAAAGACGAAAGATTGAGACAATTTCTATTGAAGCCGCCGCAAAGAGTGGGTTTCTTGAAAAGAAGGACTGGTTCCACAGGGGGAACTTCGATCTTCAGATCGATCTAAACAATACCTCAAACAAGAGAAGTCCCGAAATAGACGCCATTTATTTGACCACAACCAAAGTTTGGACCCTTATGGTGGGCGGCGAAGTGTGTGCAAAGAGTGGCGTTGAAGGTTCCACAAAGCGAATTAGACATTTGGTCAATCCGAAGCTCAAGCGTCTGGCCGCCGGAGCATTTTCTCAGGAGAGAGTGAATTTTGCTAGAACGCTTTGGTGGAAGCCTGACGGCGAAGAATCCAGAGACGAGTATACTTCAAAAGGGAATGTGGAAATTGAGGTATCAACATCTGAAGGCGTGTTTCGCCACACCGCCAATTTGATGGTTACATTTGAAGAATTTCCTTTCTAAACCAACCTACTCACCTCAACCGCCGCCCGCACAAAATCCGCGAACAAGGGATGCGGCGCGAAGGGTTTCGATTTCAGCTCGGGGTGAAACTGAACGCCGATGAACCACGGGTGGTCCTTCCACTCGACGATCTCCGGCAGCCGCCCGTCGGGGGACATGCCCGAAAAGCACAGCCCGTGTTTCTCCAGATCCTTGC
>CAJHYP010000088.1_pt1 | contig 44408 bp, 40 predicted proteins | sample 9198731 | NCBI WGS metagenome assembly CAJHYP01 (sample SAMEA7708363, study PRJEB35096) | sediment metagenome | biome: marine neritic benthic zone biome [ENVO:01000025]; feature: sediment [ENVO:00002007]; material: shallow marine sediment [ENVO:03000034] sea grass bed [ENVO_01000059] ...
ACAATGAAATCGCGGTCGCGCTTTAGGCGCGTGAGATTGTCCCACCGCGTGTGAGTTACCAGCATGTCTCCGGCCTGAAATGGAACGAGCCCTATTTGAGTCGGTTCATGTTCCGCTGTTTTTACGTGGCTAAGCGTGTCTTCACCGCGGTGGATCGCCATCAGGCTAAGACCGTAGGTCTTTCTCAGAAGCAGATCCCGCGGGCTCTTGCCGATTAATTTTGAATCCGGCGGAATAACCAGCTCTGCAACACCTGCGTTCGTCGGCGCAAATTCCTCGACGAAAACGTCCAACTCTGGACGAACTCGCAGGCCAAACCGTTCCGCGAAATCATAGACCACCGTTCGTTGACCGATGATCGCAAGGCGGCAGGGTGCTGCAATCTCGGCAGTCAAAATCTGAATCATCGACACCTTACCGCGATAGAACGTCGAGATAATGTAGAGGTTATTTTCGTTGTTAACGTCGGCGAGGATCTTTCCAACCAGGGGGCTGTTCTCGGGAACGTCCACTTCAAACACATTCGCGTGCAATCCATAAACGCGCTCAAGATATTCCGCTGTGCCATGGCCCGAAGCGACATCGACGGCATTGGAATCTCCCGGCAATACCCACCTGCCGAGCAGGAGAAAGTATAGAATGCCAGTGACGATCAAAGCGGCACCAATTGGTGCGACCGAAAACAATCCAAAGGGCTGCATTTTCTGACCGTCTGGCAGGCTGCTGTTGGCCGTCATAATCAGATCGTTGAGAAGGATGAGTGGAGATGACCCGACCATGGTCATTGTGCCACCGAGAATGGCACAAAATCCCATCGGCATCAGAAGTCGGCTGAGCGCGATACCCGAACGCACCGAGATCCGGCTGACCACGGGCAAGAACAATGCGGCCGCACCGACGTTCTGCAAAAAGCTTGAGATGAAACCAACGGTTCCCGAGACGATCGGCAGGATCCGGGCCTCGGTCGTCCCGCCGTGTTTTAGGATCACTGCGGCAACTTTGTTCATGATCCCCGTGCGATCAAGGCCGGCACCAACAATCATGACCGCGATGATTGAGATCACCGCGTTTGACGCAAAGCCATCGAACAGGTGCGTCACATCCGCCAAGCGCTCCAGCCCCGGCACGTAGCTCAGGATTCCGACCATCACCAACACCAGCAAAGCCGCCAAATCTATTCGGATGATCTCGGACACGAAAAGGAACACGGTAAACGCCAACAATCCGATTACGGCACCCATTTCAAAGGTGAAGCTAACCGGTTCCATTTCCCCGCCCCCGTTCAAACTCACAGATCTGCAATTGTGACCTTACAACGGGCAACCAAGCAATAGTTTGTTTGACAACATCTTTTGCGCGGTTGGCCGCGACAGCCGCCGGTTTAGGAGCGATCCAACTCGGCCTAATGCCACGCGACTCTTGGACTACCCGGCTTTGCGGTGCTTTGCGGAAATTCGAGACGATGCAGATTCTTGAGCAGCAAATTTGCAGAAGTCGTCTTGCGTCATCGGGCGCGCCAAAGAATAGCCCTGGGCAAATCCGCACTTCACTTTCCGCAGGAAAACCATCTGATCCGCATTCTCGATCCCTTCCGCAACGACATCGAGTGACAGCGCCCTGGACATCTCCAGGATCGACACCACCAGTGCTTCGGCGTTCCGGTCCATTCCGATCTCGCGCATCAGGCTGCGGTCAATCTTCAAAGTCTCAAAATCAAGATGTTTTAGGCGCCCAAGATTGGAATATCCGACACCAAAATCATCAACAGCAAAGCGAACGCCGACAAATCGCAACCGCTTAAGATGCGTTTCGACACGGCCGTCATCGACGATCACCGCTCCTTCGGTGACCTCGATTTCAAGGGCCCCGGGGTCAAAGCCGGTTCGTTGGATCTCCTCGATGATCAGGTCGCTGAATTCTGCTGTCTCCAGCTCTTTGATCGAGGCATTGACTGCTAGCCGAAGTCGGCGACCCCCGGGCCGTGGCCACGATTGCGCATTTTCGAGCGATTTCGCCACAACCAGTCGGCCAATGGCTGGCATGAGTTGTGCGTCCTCGGCAACCTGCAAAAAGACGTCCGGCGACAGAACCCCCGCTTTGGGGTGTTGCCATCTCAGAAGCGCTTCGGCCCCCATGAGGTGGCCGCTATCGATCTCGAATTGCGGTTGGTACAGGATCTCGAACTGTTCTTCAGCAATGGCCAGCCGTAATTCGTCCTCGAGCCGTAACCGGTCAAAGGAATCCTTCGCAATCGCCGCGTCAAAGAACCGATATTTGCCGCGACCTGCATTCTTGGCCTGATACATCGCGGTGTCCGCGTTCTTTAACAGCATTGACGCGGTCGTTCCGTGATCCGGCAGCAGTGCGATCCCGATGCTCGTTGATACGGTCTGTTTTGTGTTTCCAAGTTCAAAGCCGTCGCTCAGGGACGCAATAATTTCCTGCGCAACCACAGCGGCGGTGTCCTTGTCGTTTATCATTGGCAGCACGATCGTGAATTCATCGCCGCCCAGACGTGTAATTGCCGCCTGGGACGGATCGAATTCTTGTGGGTCCGGTCCTGGATCGACTTTTTGAACAACGATTCCGCTGGCGTCTTGGACGCTTTGTACCAGTCGCTGGGCAAATTTTTCCAGTAAGCTGTCGCCGGCGATATGGCCCATCGTGTCATTGATGTTCTTAAAGCGGTCGATATCGAGAAAAAGAAGCGCCGCGGCGCACTTGGATTCGACGACCTGGGCCGTCATAGTTTCAAAGTACTCGTTGAACCATGCCCGGTTTGGCAACCCGGTCAGTTTGTCCCGATAGGCCAGGATTTGAACGTCGCGCATACTCTCGCGAAGCGCCGCCATCATATCGGTGAACGAGGTCGCGAGATACTCAAGCTCGTCATTGGTGCGCAACGCGATCGATTGATTGAGATCGCCCAGTGAGGCGAGATGGGTCATCTTGATCAAATCACCCAGAGGCCGCGCCAGCTGCCGTGCAATGAGCCCGGTGAGCAAAATTCCGATGATCACGAAGAGCACGCCAAAAGTCAGGTTTCGTGACTGGACCGTCTTGAGGTCGCTGTTGATTTCATCCAATGAAATTCCGAAGCGAATAGTGCCGAGATATCGGTTTGCTAAAATCACCGGCAGCGCGACATTCTCAGCGCGCGCGCCCCTATCTTGCTGACTTTGCATCGTAGCTTTGGCCATCTCCGCAAGAGCATCTTCTTGGCGAACAAGAAAGCTTCCGGTTTCTTCAATCTTGCCATTGGCGAGCCGCAGGTTGTTCGCATCCAGCAGGTAAATATAAGCGACATCCGGTTGCCGGTAGATATCCTCCAGTATGATCTCGAGTTCGGCGATCCGCATTTCGTACATATGCGACGAACTGATGTCGACGACCAGCTGACCCAACGAAGCCACGCGGGCGCTGAGGCGCTGTTCGATCAGCTCCTTTTGGGTCTGCAGATTGATGAACAGTGCGGCGGCGACGAAGAAGCTCAGGAGGGTTCCAAATACCAGCATAAGCCGGCGGCCCAGGCCAAACGTTACGACCTTGGCCGCCGACCGAATCCGGAGGATCCAGTTTCCCTGCATCGAAAGAGGCTCAGAAGACGTTCTGGGCTTGGAGCTCGTCCAGGATGGCGTAGATCGGATTGAAGGTGTCTTCGACGCCGGCCGGGAACCGATCAAACTTCGTCGTATGGTTGAAGTTTTCCAGAGATTCGCGTCCGACTTCGGAGTTCTCCATGTCGATCAGCACGTTAGCGACAGCCACCATCAGGCTGTCGTCCAAGCCACTGCGTCGGACGATGATCTGGCGCGGCACGTCGATGCTCCGCGCCAGAACGCGAAACGCACCCGGAGCCGCCGCCTCAAGCGCTTCAAAACGCTGATTGTCAGTGGCCGCAGCATCAACCCAACCATTGTAGATCCAAGCCAGGGTATTGCGGTCGTCGTTGGTGAAGATATAGCCGACTTCGTTGTCTCGGGGATGGCTGTCGCGGGTGGGCAGCTCGCGCAGCGTCAAGCCAAGTCTGCGCATCATCCCGACGGGAAGCAGAAAGCCCGACGTTGAATCGGGTTTCTGAAAAGCGATCCTGCGACCGGTCAGATCTTCAACTGTTGTCATTTCGCTGTCGCTGGGCACAAGGATGACCGAGTGATAGGATCCGATCCCCCGCTTCCAACGGCGCAGGAACGGTTCGCCGCCGCCTGCGCGGGCGACTCTTGCCGCCACCAGTGGGCTGTCAAAATACAGATCCACCTCGCCATTCCGCATTGCCTCGGCCATCGCCGCGGCAGTCGGCAACACCAAAATTTCGACACCGGTGACGCCCTCATCGGCGAGCTCTCTTTCAAGATAGACAGCGAGCGGCGCGAATCGATCCAGGTGTTTTTTGATGTTGTTGCTGACGCTCCCAAGCACCAGGGTTTCGGCCTACGCTGCGGACGCACCGAGAACTGCGACGGCCAAGAGCATCGCAAGGGTTGAACGTAAGAAATTCATAAGAGCCTCCATACCTAATTGGCAATGGCCGGATGCTCTGCTGCGCGTCTTAAATTCCTATCAATATTCCCCGTTATCGGGCCCCAAACCCCGCTTTACTTTGGATCAATTTTAAGGAGATTCTGCGCGCGCGGGCACTATTGAAATCCAGCCAAGACTGGTCCGAACTCGGTTTGCGAATGGCCGGTACTGGCCTAGATATGCTCAAGCACGAGTTCCCTGCGGAGCAGTAGTAATTTTCTGAAAAGATGGTTCCAGGAGAGGACTCGAACCTCCACATCCTTGCGAATACTAGCACCTGAAGCTAGCGCATCTACAAATTCCGCCACCCGGGCCGGTGTCGTGAGCGCGCGAAATGCGCGGCGTCTATAAACCTGTCAACGTTCAATCGGCGGGTCAATTGCAGCTTGTCGCGCCGGGTCGCCAGAGTTACACCAATTCCCGAATTGGAGAAGGCTTTCCCGATGTCGAAACTCGTGACGATCTATGGCGGATCAGGCTTTGTCGGGCGGTATATCGCGCGGCGGATGGCGCGCCAGGGCTGGCGTGTCCGGGTGGCGATGCGGCATCCGAACATCGCGATGTTCGTGAAGCCGTATGGCACTGTCGGACAGGTCGAACCGGTTTTCTGCAATATCCGCGACGATGACAGCGTTCGATTGGTCATGTCTGGCGCAGATGCCGTCGTCAATTGCGTCGGAACATTTGACCCGCGCGGAAAGAACAACTTCGACGCCGTCCAACACGAGGGCGCGGCGCGGATCGCCCGCATTGCGGCAGAAGAAGGTGTCGCGCGCTTGGCACATGTTTCCGCGATCGGCGCGGATCCGGACGGAACGAGCGATTATGCGCGCACAAAGGGGCTGGGCGAAAAGGCAGTTTTGGCCGCCATGCCGGACGCGATCATCCTGCGGCCCTCAGTTGTGTTCGGACCGGAGGATCAGTTTTTCAACCGCTTTGCCGGGATGACACGCCTGTCGCCGGTTCTGCCCTTGATCGGTGCCGACACCAATTTCCAACCAGTTTACGTAGATAATGTCGCCGAAGCCGCCGAAATGGCCGTACTCGGTCAAGCTGCCCCAGGGGTTTACGAGTTGGGTGGACCTGACACCGCGAGTTTCCGGGAATGGATGCATGTCATGCTCGGCGTTATTCGGCGTCGGCGTTTGGTCATCGGGCTTCCGTTTTGGTTTGGCCGTTTGATCGGGCGCGCATTTGGTGCCTTGTCATTTCTGACCGCCGGACTTGCCCCACAGATGATTACGCTCGACCAGGCGCGCCAGTTGGAAGCAGACAATATCGTTGGGTCTGAGGCTCGAACACTTCAGGATTTGGGCATTCAGCCGACGGCCGCACGGTCTGTCCTTCGATCATACCTCTGGCGTTTCCGTCCGTCTGGGCAGTATGAGGCGCTCAAAGAAAGCGCACGGAATCTACGCTCCTAAGTATATGCCACCCACAGCAGGACCGCCCCAAGAGCGATGCGATAGATTACGTAGGGCGTGAAGCTGACGGTTCTCAGCAACCGCATCATGATCGCAAGTGCGGCGAGCGCGGCGGCAAAGGCAAATGCCGCGGCAATTCCGGCATCGCGCGCAACAGCGGCGTCCATCGCAAAAGCAACTTCAAGTCCAAGAAGTGTGCCGGACGCCAGTATCGTCGGAATCGACATTAGCATCGCCAACCGTGCCGCATCGCTGCGGGCGTAACCGAGTTTGCGCGCCGCGGTAATGGTTATTCCCGAGCGAGAAGTTCCGGGGATCAACGCAAGCGCCTGGAGCAATCCCATTGCAACAGCATCTTTCAGGTTCCAGTCGCCCGTTGCCTTTTCCTCGCCCCCGGATTGATCAGCCCAATACAGCACGATGCCAAATATCAACGTTGCCCATCCGACAATGGCAACAGACCGCAGCGCGTCGTCAAATCCGGTCAGCTTCAAGGCCAACCCAGCCAAAACGACGGGGACAGTCGCAACAACCAGTCCCAATGCCAGGCGCGCATCTGCATTATCGAAGCTTCCCCGCACGATCTTCAGCAATCCCGCGCACGCTCGGGCGACATCCGACCTGAAATAGAGGACAACTGCCCCCAATGTTCCGACGTGAACGGCCACGTCTATGACCTGACCTTGATCATCCAGCCCGGTGAGATTCGGCAGTAAAATCAAGTGCCCTGACGACGATATCGGCAAAAATTCGGTGACGCCTTGAACAACGGCGACAAGGATCAAGTGGAGAATGGGCATAGACTGCTCTTGCCTTGGAGAATTTTTCACACTCTAACTGATTGAGACTCTTTGAAAAGATTCAATTTAAGTCCGATACGGTCCTAAATATGTGGTGCATCAGCGAGAATTGGCTACTTTGATCCCCAGAGTAGTGTATTTAGGTCAGTAGATTTGCCTTTTATTTTTATCAAGTGCCGTCTAAGACCATAGCTTACAATCTGCGCGAGGGTCAGGCCGATGGCAGAAAATCCGATGCTGAAGTTTGTGACCGTACCACGCGTTATGCCCGAAAAGCGGGACGCTGGAGTTCGTAGCGAAGACTTCCGCGAGATTTACGCCGAATATGCGAATGCAAAGGCCAAAGAACAGGCGGCACGCTGTAGCCAATGCGGTGTGCCCTATTGCCAAACGCACTGCCCATTACACAACAACATCCCAGATTGGCTGAAACTGACCGCAGAAGGGCGTTTGCGAGAGGCCTACGAAATCAGCCAGGCCACCAACACCTTTCCGGAGATCTGTGGGCGGATCTGCCCACAAGATCGGCTGTGCGAAGGTAACTGTGTGATCGAGCAATCCGGCCATGGCACGGTGACCATTGGATCGGTTGAGAAGTACATAACTGACACTGCCTGGGAAAAGGGCTGGGTCGAGCCCATTGCACCTCACTCTGAGCGCCCCGAACACGTCGGTATCATCGGCGCGGGTCCCGGCGGATTGGCGGCGGCCGACCGACTGCGGCGCGAGGGCGTGCAGGTCACCATCTATGATCGGCACGACCGCGCGGGCGGGCTGCTGACTTATGGCATCCCGGGCTTCAAACTGGAAAAAGACGTCGTCGTGCGGCGAAACGAGCAGCTTGAAGAAGGTGGCGTCAAATTTGTGCTGAACTGCAACGTGGGCGATGACATCTCGTTCGATGAGCTGCGTGGAAAGCACGATGCAATTCTAATCGCCACAGGGGTTTACAAGTCTCGCGACCTGAATGCGCCGGGGGTCGGTGCCGAGGGTATTGTGCGAGCCATTGACTATCTGACAGCCTCAAATCGGAAGTCGTTCGGCGATGATGTGCCCGAATTTGACGCAGGTGTCCTGGATGCGAATGGCAAGCGGGTCGTGGTGATCGGCGGCGGCGACACGGCGATGGATTGCGTGCGCACGGCGGTTCGGCAGGGCGCAGAAAGCGTCAAGTGCCTGTACCGGCGCGATCGGGCCAACATGCCGGGATCGCAACGCGAAGTGGCGAACGCCGAAGAAGAGGGTGTCGAATTCGTCTGGCTGAGCGCGCCGAAAGGCTTCACCGGCGACAACGTCGCGGGCGTCATGGTGCAAAAGATGCGCCTTGGGGCGCCGGATGCGACCGGGCGGCAAGTGCCGGAACTGATCGAGGGATCGGATTATATCGAAGGCGCCGATCTTGTGATCAAGGCGCTTGGATTCGAACCGGAGGATCTACCAAAGCTCTGGGGCGTGGACGGATTGGAAGTGACCCGTTGGGGCACGATCAGGTCGGACTTTCGGACCCACGCGACGTCGCTCGAAGGTGTGTACGCCGCCGGTGACATCGTCCGAGGTGCATCACTGGTTGTCTGGGCCATCCGCGACGGGCGCGAGGCGGCGGATTCCATCCTCGATTACATCGGGCAGGCCGCGAAGGTGGCCGCGGAGTGATTTGCGAAGCCTTAACCCGGAGAGCCGCGCCAAAGCGTGACAAAACGTACGATCGCTCGGCGCAAAAAACGCAATTTGTACGTTTTTCCGGGCGGTGCGGTTTACGAAAGATCAATTCTGATTGGGTCAGGAGTTGTGACCCGGTCAGTCAACAAAGGAAAAACCCAATGGGCGAGCGGACAGGACAATGCCTTTGCGGCGCCGTAACATTCCGGGCGAATGTCGACGATGAGATCGGGGCCTGTCATTGCACCCAGTGTCAGCGCTGGACCGGTGGTGGTCCGCTGATATCTGCGCGTGCGCACGATCTGGAGATATCCGGCGAAGAGCGCATTTTGGCCTACCACGCCAGCAAGTGGGGCGAGCGCGCCGTCTGTAAAACCTGTGGGTCCACGCTTTACTGGCGAATGCAGGGGCGACCCATTGCCTATATCGCGGTGGGGCTTCTTGATGATCAGTCCGAACTCAAAGTCACCGAAGAGATTTTTGTCGACTACCGCCCCACATGGCTGCCGGCCTGGCCGGGCGCAACTCAAAGCACAGAGGCACAGGAAATGGCGAAACTGGAAACCTTTCTAGCGGAGCAAGAAGCATGAGCGCAGAATTGAACGGCCAATGCATGTGCGGCGCGGTGAAGGTGTCGGCGGAACCCGCGCGCAATTCGCTTTCAGCCTGCCATTGCGACATGTGCCGCCAGTGGACCAGTGGCGCGTTGGTCGCCATGGAAGCCAAGCCGGGCACCGTAAAAGCCGAGGGGCCAGTTAAGATCTATCAATCCTCGGACTGGGCCGAACGAGCATTTTGCGACACCTGTGGATCCAACCTTTGGTACAGGATCACCGCCGATGGCCCCGGAAAGGGGCAATACCAGCTGGCCGCAGGGTTGTTTGATGTCAGCGGCATGCATCTGGGGCTGGAAGTCTTCATCGACAGCAAGCCGGATGCCTATGCGTTCGAGGGCGAACGCAAACAAATGACGGGGCAAGAGATATTTGAGATCTTCGCGCCGAAAGACGAAGGCGAAGCGCCATGACCAATTTCGATACGAATCGGGCAGCGCGAGTGATGGCAAGGCTCGAAGCGTTCCCGGATCAGAAGCAAGCGCACAAGGAGGCAAGTAAATGACCAGCAAGATAACGGGCGCTTGCCTTTGCGGTGCTTGCGAAATCACGGCCACGCCGGCCGAAGACCACATGCATGTCTGCCATTGCGATATGTGCCGGGCTTGGACCGGGTCAGCTATGATGGCCGTGAAAGTCGACCCTGGCGATCTTGTCGAAAGCGGGCCGATCCGCTCGCGTCAAACGTCTCCGTGGGCTGAGCGCGCTTGGTGCAATGAATGCGGCTCTTCCCTGTATTATCGCGTTACGGCTGATGGTCCGTATCAAGGCGTCGCCCATGTTGCGACCGGCATGTTTGAAGACGGGGCAGGCCTAAAACTCACCAATGAATTGTTCGTCGACCGCCGACCAAGCGGCTATTCGTTCGCCGGAAACTTACCTGGGATGACCAAGGCAGAAGTCGAAGCAATGTTCGGCGGAGGAGATAGCGGATGAGCGCATTTGACACCGATTGGGCCAACGCCGAAGCAGCGCGTCGCGCCTGGATGACCGAGCATTCGCTGTATCGTGAGGCGGATGAACATGCGTCTTGCGGGGTCGGGCTTGTGGTGTCCATCGACGGATCGAAATCCCGCAAAGTCGTGGAGAACGGCATCGACGCATTGAAAGCGGTGTGGCACCGGGGCGCGGTCGATGCTGACGGCAAAACTGGCGACGGTGCGGGAATTCACGTCGAAATACCTGTGCCCTTTTTCGTCGATCAGATCGAGCGCACCGGGCACGAGCCACGCGCCGGCGAAAGGCTGGCTGTTGGGCAAGTCTTCCTCCCGCGCACCGATTTTGGCGCGCAGGAAACCTGCCGGACGATCATAGAAACCGAAGTTCTGCGCATGGGATACTATATTTATGGTTGGAGGCATGTGCCGGTAAATGTCGATTGTCTGGGTGAAAAAGCTAACGCGACCCGTCCCGAAATTGAGCAGATCCTGATTTCGAACTCCAAGGGTGTCGACGAGGAACAATTTGAACGCGAACTTTACGTCATCCGCCGTCGCATCGAAAAAGCCGCTTCCGCTGCGCAGGTTCAATCGCTCTATCTATGCTCGCTCAGTTGTCGGTCAATCATTTACAAAGGCATGATGCTGGCCGAACAGGTGGCCGATTTTTATCCCGACCTGGCCGATGACCGGTTTGAGAGTGCTTTCGCAATTTATCATCAGCGGTATTCGACCAATACATTTCCGCAATGGTGGTTGGCACAGCCTTTCCGCATGCTGGCGCACAACGGAGAGATCAACACGCTGAAAGGCAATGTAAACTGGATGAAAAGCCACGAAATCCGGATGGCTTCAAGCGCATTCGGTGACACGGCCGAAGACATCAAGCCGATCATTGCAAATGGTTCAAGCGATTCAGCCGCGCTGGATTCTGTTTTTGAAGTGCTGGTGCGGGCCGGTCGGAACGCGCCAATGGCCAAGACCATGTTGGTGCCTGAAAGTTGGTCAAAGCAGGCGGTCGAACTGCCGCAATCCTGGCGCGACATGTACTCCTACTGCAACGCGGTGATGGAGCCTTGGGATGGCCCCGCGGCATTGGCGATGACCGATGGCCGCTGGGTTTGCGCCGGACTTGACCGCAACGGGCTGAGGCCGATGCGCTATACGGTGACGGGCGACGGTCTGTTGATCGCGGGTTCAGAGACCGGAATGGTGCCGGTTGACGAGGCGTCCGTGGTTGAGAAAGGCGCGCTGGGGCCGGGGCAAATGATTGCCGTGGATATGGTCGACGGCAAGCTCTTCCACGACAAGGAGCTGAAAAATGCATTGGCCGCCTCCCAACCCTTCGGCGATTGGGTTGGCAGGATCGTCGAGCTTGACGATAAACTCGGGGCGGTGACCGAAGTGCCGATATTCTCCGGTGCCGAGTTGCGCCGACGCCAGATTGCGGCGGGATATACCATTGAAGAGCTTGAGCAAATTCTTGCCCCAATGGCCGAAGACGGCAAAGAGCAGATTGCGTCAATGGGCGACGATACGCCTTCGGCCGTGCTGTCCAAATCCTATCGTCCGTTGTCACATTTCTTCCGGCAGAATTTTAGCCAGGTCACTAACCCGCCAATCGACTCGCTTCGCGAGTATCGGGTGATGAGCTTGAAGACGCGGTTTGGGAACCTCAAAAATGTGCTCGATCAAGACAGCAGCCAGACCGAGATCATCGTTCTGGACAGCCCATTTGTCGGCAATGCCCAATTTGACACTCTGAAAGAAGCATTCAACGCCGATATGGTCGAAATCAGCTGCACATTCCCGGCAGATTGTCAGGCCGGCGAGCTTTCCTCGGCAATTGAACGCATTCGCTCAGACGCCGAAGACGCCGTGCGTTCGGGGGCCGGCCATCTTGTGCTTACGGATCGGGGATCCGGGACGGATAATATCGCGATGCCGATGATATTGGCGACGAGTGCGGTCCATTCCTGGCTAACGCGAAAGGGGCTTCGCACATTTTGTTCGCTCAACGTGCGCTCGGCCGAATGCATCGATCCGCATTATTTTGCCGTGCTGGTCGGGTGCGGTGCGACAACGGTGAACGCGTACCTGGCAGAAGACAGCATTGCCGACCGGATCGAGCGAAACTTGATCGACGGCACGCTGACCGAAGCCGTCGCACGCTATCGTGCGGCCATCGATGCTGGTCTCTTAAAGATCATGTCCAAGATGGGGATCAGCGTGGTGTCGTCCTATCGGGGCGGTCTGAACTTCGAGGCGGTCGGGCTTAGCCGCGCGATGGTCACGGAGTACTTCCCGGGGATGCAATCGCGCATATCAGGGATCGGCATTCCCGGGCTTCAAAAGATGGCCGAAGAGGTTCACGCGAAGGGCTTCCGGGGCGATAGCATTCTGCCAATCGGCGGTTTCTACAAAGCGCGCCGAACTGGAGAGACGCACGCCTGGGAGGCGCAATCTATGCATCTGCTGCAGGCGGCTTGTCAAAAGGCGTCGTATGCATTGTGGCAGCAATTTTCGACCAAGATGCGAGCGAACCCGCCAATTCATTTGCGCGATTTGCTGGATATCAAGCCGCTTGGGCCGGAGGTGCCGATCGAAGAGGTCGAATCCATCACTTCGATCCGCAAAAGGTTTGTGACGCCCGGAATGTCATTGGGCGCCCTGAGCCCCGAGGCCCACAAAACGCTGAACGTCGCGATGAACCGAATTGGTGCAAAGTCCGATTCCGGGGAAGGTGGCGAGGATCCGGCCCATTTCACGCCCGAACCTAACGGGGACAATCCATCCGCAAAGATCAAGCAAGTCGCGTCGGGGCGCTTCGGGGTGACCGCCGAATACCTGAACCAATGTGAAGAATTGGAGATAAAGGTCGCCCAGGGCGCCAAGCCCGGCGAAGGTGGCCAATTGCCCGGGATGAAGGTCACCGAGCTGATCGCCCGCCTGCGGCATTCAACGCCCGGCGTCACGTTGATCTCGCCACCGCCTCATCATGACATCTATTCGATCGAGGATTTGGCGCAGCTTATCTACGATCTGAAGCAGATCAATCCGTATGCCAAGGTGACGGTAAAACTTGTTGCTGCCTCGGGCGTCGGCACGATTGCCGCCGGTGTTGCGAAAGCCAAGGCCGACGTGATCCTGATTTCCGGCCACAATGGCGGAACCGGTGCCAGCCCTGCGACCTCGATCAAATACGCCGGTCTTCCGTGGGAAATGGGTCTGACGGAATCGCATCAGGTGCTGTCCATGAATAACCTGCGCGACAGGATCACTCTGCGCACCGACGGTGGGCTGCGAACTGGTCGCGACATCGTCATGGCCGCGATGATGGGTGCCGAGGAATATGGCATCGGCACGGCTGCATTGATCGCGATGGGCTGCATCATGGTGCGCCAGTGTCAGTCGAATACGTGTCCGGTCGGCGTTTGCACCCAGGATGAACGGCTGCGCGAAAAATTCACGGGCAGTGCCGACAAAGTTGTCAATCTCATCACTTTCTACGCACAGGAAGTTCGCGAAATCCTCGCGAGAATTGGCGCGCGTTCGCTGGACGAGGTGATTGGTCGCGCCGATCTTCTTAGCCAGGTGAGCCGCGGGGCGGCGCATCTGGACGATCTCGATTTGAATCCGCTTTTGATCACTGTCGATGGCGCGGATCAGATTGTTTATGACCGCGAACGCGACCGAAATCCGGTTGACGACACTCTGGACGCCGAGATTGTCAAAGACGCGGCCCGTTTCCTGAATGACGGCGAAAAAATGCAACTTTCCTATGCCGTCAGGAACACGCACAGGACAATCGGGACGCGCACGTCGAGCCATATCGTCCGCAAATTTGGAATGGACAACAGCTTTCAGTCCGACCACCTGAGCGTAAAACTTCAGGGCAGTGCGGGGCAGTCGCTTGGTGCGTTTGCAGCACCTGGGTTGCGGCTGGAAGTTTCGGGTGACGCCAACGACTATGTCGGCAAAGGATTGTCGGGCGGCACGATCGTTGTTCGACCGCCAATGGCATCGCCGTTAAAAGCCTCAGACAATGTCATTATCGGCAATACAGTTCTTTACGGTGCCACCGATGGGCACTTGTTTGCGGCCGGGCGGGCAGGCGAACGGTTTGCTGTGCGAAATTCCGGGGCAACGGTTGTGGTCGAGGGCTGCGGCTCGAACGGATGCGAATATATGACCGGCGGCACGGCTGTTATTCTTGGCGAGATTGGTCCGAACTTCGGCGCCGGCATGACCGGCGGAATGGCCTATCTCTATGACCCGGAAGAGTTATCCGTCGGGTTGATCAACATGGAGACATTGGTCTTGGTGCCCGTCGCCGAGGGTCACTACATGACGCAACTCGAGGACCTTCTCGAGCGCCATCTCGAAGAAACCGGGAGCCAGCTGACTGCTGGGCTGCTGCAGCACTGGAGCGACGAGCGACGAAACTTCATCCAAGTCTGCCCGAAAGAGATGCTGGACAATCTGGAAGTTCCGCTCGAAGGGCTTGAGATGGCGGTGCCGGCCGAATAACGACAGCGGTAATGGAACGTCCCCGCATCATATTCGCGTATCGCGAGGGGCACCGAAGCTCGAGTTCCAAAATAATGCGGGTTGACCAGCTTTCGGCGATGGCTCGGTCGCATCTTGGCGATCGTTGGGATTTCGAAACGCTGGCTCTGCCGCGTCCGGGCCGGCGAAGACATCAAAGAGACTTGACCGAGAACATCCGTGGCGCCGTCGTCATCTTTCTTAAGCGCGCGTTCGAAGTAATCGATCTGGACATTCTTTGGGTCTGGCGCGATGCAGTGAAAGCCATGGCGGTCGACTACGTTGATGCCAACACGGCCCCCTGGCCAAAGATCCCCATCGATGTGCATATCGCCGCCTCGGGCGCGCTGGAGACGCATTTATCAACGCGGCTGGCTGCGCATCCCGAGTTGGCGAGGAACGCCGAAACCCACGTGATGCGTCTCGACCACCACGCCGACCCGTCGCTCGACACCTTTTGGCCCGATCGCCCGCGCGACGAATTAAGGCTGTTCTATTTCGGGCGGCCAAAGAGCCGGACTTTGCCAAGGTCATTGGCAGATCGGGTCGTTCATCCCAAGTACGTCAGTTTTGGTATTGACGACGAACATCGGGGCGTGCTCGCCACGGCCAATATGCACTATGCCGTTCGAGAAATGTCTCCGCCGGACCAGCGCAGCGCCTTTAAGCCATTCACCAAGGGCTTCACCGCAGCCGCGTGCGGGGCCCATATCCTGGTCAATCGTCAGGCGGACGACGCTGAGGCCTTTCTCGGAACAGACTATCCGTTTCTGATCGAAGACTGCACAAAGGACTCCATCGGGGGCGCAATAGACCTAGCAAAGTCATTGGTCGGCACACCGAAGTGGAACGACTCGTTGTCCGTGATGGAAGGCATTAGGGCCAGCGTGGAGCCAAAGAAAATAATGACGCAACTTGAGGCCATCTTAACAGCGGCAACAGGCTAATCGCTTCTGAACGCGCTGCAAAATATTGGCGGCGACGCAAAGCGCCGCCGCAAAACATTCTGCTATTTCGACTATCAGGCCGCGCGGGCGATCAGAACTTCGTCGACCTGCTTCTGTGCCGCCAATTCATCCGATCCGCTAACCGCGGCAACTTCGCGGGTCAGTCGCTCGAGCGCAGCCTCATAAAGCTGCCGTTCGGAATAGCTTTGTTCGCGCTGATCATCCGCGCGATGGAGATCACGCACAACTTCGGCAATCGCAATCAGATCACCAGAGTTGATCTTTTGCTCGTATTCCTGCGCCCGGCGCGACCACATTGCTTTCTTGACGCGGGCTTTGCCCCTGAGCGTCGTCATCGCCTTGGTCACGACATCCGGCGAACTTAGCGTCCGCATGCCCACATCAGCGGCCTTGTTCGTCGGAACGCGCAGCGTCATCTTGTCCTTTTCAAACGAAATCACAAAAAGCTCCAGCGTCAAGCCGGCGATTTCCTGTTCTTCGATCGAAACGATCTGGCCCACGCCATGCGCGGGATAGACGACAAAGTCGTTCGGACGGAATTCCATTTTCTTGGTCTTGCTCATACAGACGTTTTCCTTTTCATCCCCGTGCATCAGACGACAAAAGCACGGCGGGAACACACACATCTTCCCGTCGTTTTATTACCCTGTCGGTGACGCCTACTGTCGATTGCGCCCTCGTGCGCAGCCGTCCAGACGTTCTGTCCTTTGAATATAGCAAAAAAATGGCCGAATTCCAATATACATGGCCAAATCGCGATATGCCGTTAGATCAAATTCAGGAATTGGCAAGGTTGACCCCTTCCTACCTTGGGAATTCGGCCGGCTTGCTTCAGCCGCCTTCGCCGGGAGATTCAGAGAAAAATTCCATTTTACCGTCTTTTCCGTCCATCTCGTCGGCGTCGGGCAGCGGATCTTTTTTCGAGATGATAACCGGCCAATTCTCGGAGTATTTTCGATTGAACTCGACCCATTGCTCCATGTCCGGTTCCGTATCCGGCCGAATGGCGTCGGCGGGACATTCGGGTTCGCAAACACCGCAATCGATGCATTCGTCGGGATGAATCACCAGCATGTTTTCACCCTCGTAGAAGCAGTCTACCGGGCAAACCTCGACGCAGTCGGTATATTTGCAGGCAATGCAATTGTCCGTGACGACGTAGGTCATAGGCAATTCTTTCGCGTTCAGGATGACGCCGCTGCGTAACGCAGCGAGAACGGTCAATCAAGCGGGCCGCGGCGCAAAAGGCTCGCATTCCGGCGATCTTTCTTCCCCGGTCGCCCTTTTCCCTCGAACCTGGGGTTGCCTGGAACCGGATCCTCTTTCGGGGTCAAATCGGTGTAAAGCGTTTGCGCCTCACTTGCCGGACCACGGCGATTTGCAAGCGCTTCAACACGGATAACGCGAATGCGGCGCGCCTGCGGAAATGTCAGCGTGGCACCGGGGCGGAGCGCATGGCTTGCTTTCGCTACCCGTTCGCCATCAACGCGCACGCTGCCGCCAGTCACCAGCTTGGTCGTCAGGCCGCGCGTTTTGAAAAACCGCGCATGCCAAAGCCACTGGTCGAGGCGTTGGGATTGGGGCTGGTCGCTCAGGATCCTTTGTCCTTAAGGCCCATCAGCGCCTGAGCAAACGGATTGTCTGGATCAATCCTATCTTTTCTGGGCGGTCGAGCCTGAAAGCTTTTGGCCTTGCCGCTCGCGTCACCCTTGGGGCGCGGCTTGCTCTTCGCGCGCGTCTTGCCTTGCGGTTTTCTGCTCTGACGGTGCTGTTCACGGCCGCGGTTTCCGGCCCAGGTGAACGTATAAAACGTTTCGGTCGTAGGACCCTCGTCCTCTTCCGCTGCAGTCGCTTCCGACGTATCCGTTGGATCTGCGTCGTTACTCGGACGCTCTTCTTCAGGAGCGTCGGCATCCGAAGGCGTTTCTGTCTCGGTCGTTTGCGATTTGGTTTTGGCGGTCTCGTCTGCCTGCACAACGGCTTCCGATTTCGGTTCGGGCCGTACCTTTTCGCGCTCACCTCGCTCGGCGCGATACCCAAGACCTTCCATCAGCCCTGCAAACTGCTCGAGCGTCATACCCGTGATCGACAGCATGTCGGCATTCGCCTCGAAGCCGCCCCGGCTATCTTCCTTTCGAAGCATGTCCGCCAGGCGTTCGAGCATATCTATTCGGATCGCGCGATCACCGGCAGATTTGTACCCAGACATCAGCGTTGCCTCAGGGTCGACGCCCGCTTGGGCGGGGACGGTCACCAGACCAGGCGGTGGGCTCTCGGGAAATTCTTCCAGCCCCTTTGTTAGTGCCCACAGTACAAGTCTGAGACGGGTTGGCGCCGGCTTTAACAGCAGCGGCATGAATATTGTGAATTGGCCAAAACGGACGCCATGCTTGCGAAGGGCGCCACGAGTGTCCTGATCGAGCGCCTTTACTTCGTCCGCAACTTTGCGCCGGTCTATGATCCCAATGTTTTCGATCATGCGGAAGCCAAATCCGCGCGCCAGGCCGGACAGCGCTTCATCGCGCTGAATGTCAAGCAGCGGCTCGAACAGAGCCGCCACGCGTCGGTCGATGAAATGTTGCAGCCGTCGTTGAACTTTTTCGGCAACCTCGGCACCCGCCTCTTCGTCCACAAAAGCCCGTGCTTGCGGCTTTAGCGGGTCGTCGCCAACCGCCAGTTTGCCAACTGCGTGCTCGCCCCACATAAGGCCGCCCTGTTCGGTGAAATCCATTTCCGTGTCCGGCGCGTTATAGAAACGGTCGGCCCGAAGATGAAATTCCGGCTGCAGGGCCTGCGCGGCGGCGGCGCGCACCGTTTTGGCCTCGTCGCCGGTTGCCGCTGCATCCTGATGGAACCGGAACGCCTCCAAACGGCCAACAAACTGACCCTCCACGGTGACCTCGCCCTTGTCGTTCACTTCGGCCACAAGGCCCTCCTTCTGTTTCAACCGGCGAAGCAATACAGATGTCCGCCGATCGACAAATCTTTGCGTGAGCGCATCATGGAGCGCGTCCGACAGGCGGTCTTCTACCGCGCGCGTGACCCCGCGCCAATGGGATTCGTCCACACACCAGCCCTTACGTTGCGCGACATAGGTCCATGTGCGGATATACGCCAATCGCTTTGAAAGCGTGTCGATGTCGCCGTTGGTTCGATCAATCTGTTCGATTTGACGCGCCAACCAATCATCGGAAACCGTGCCGTGTTCGTGGAGATCCGAGAATATTCTGCCAATCAAACTGGCATGCTCTTGGTGGCTGATGCCACGGAAATCAGGAACCCGGCAGACGTCCCACAACAACCGAACCGCACGCCCATCGGATGCACGTGCACGAATTTCCGCGTCGTCCGACAGCGCCTTTAGCGCCGACACGTCGTCGGCTTCTCGCGCCCGCACCAGCAGTGGATCATCCGAAGACGCCGCCAAAGAGGTGATCAGTCGGTCAAGACTGCCGAATTCCAGCGAGGTATTTCTCCACTGAAGTTTTTTTACCGGCGTAAAACTGTGCGATGTGATCGCATCGACGACTGGATCAGCCAGCTGCGAGACTTCGCCCGTCACGCCGAATGTCCCCGGTGTCATATAACGTCCGGCGCGTCCGGCAATCTGCGCCAATTCGTTTGGCTGCAAGTCGCGCATACGCCGACCATCGAATTTGCGCACGCCGGAAAAGGCGACATGCGTGATGTCGAGATTCAACCCCATGCCGATTGCGTCTGTCGCCACTAAATAATCGACATCGCCGTTTTGGTACATCGCCACCTGAGCATTTCGTGTGCGCGGGCTGAGGGCCCCCATCACCACTGCTGCACCGCCCTTTTGGCGGCGGATCAGCTCGGCGAGGGCATACACGTTTTCAACCGAAAACCCGACAACAGCAGCGCGCGCAGGCATCCGGCTAATTTTTTTTGATCCGGTGTAGGTCAGCTCGGAAAACCGTTCGCGCCGAAGAAACTGCGCCCTGGGGACTTGGGCGGCAATGACCGATCTCATCGTGTCGGAACCCAGAAAGAGCGTCTCGTGAAGGCCGCGTGCGCGGAGCATCCGGTCAGTGAATACATGACCGCGTTCGGGGTCGGCGCACAATTGGATTTCATCGACGGCCAGAAAGTCGGTACCCATTCCGTCTGGCATCGCCTCGGTCGTACAGACCCAGTATTGCGTGCGCTCAGGGACAATTCTTTCTTCACCGGTGACAAGTGCCACGACCGACGGCCCGCGAACGGTGACGATGCGATCATAGACTTCGCGGGCAAGCAGGCGCAGCGGCAATCCGATCACGCCGGTTCGGTGCGCCAGCATGCGCTCGATGGCATAGTGCGTCTTGCCGGTATTGGTGGGGCCAAGGACCGCGACTATGCGGCCGTGGGTCTGCGACATGAGCGTGTCTCGGATCGGGCGTCAGGGAAGGGGTTAAAGCCGAAGCGCAAATTCGCAGCAAGGGAAGAAAGGCGCAATGGTTTTTTCACAATCTAGTTTTTAACCCCGTTGAAATATTGGCAAATTCGACAAAATTTTGCCACAATCTTGCCTTACCAATGACGCCGTGGAGACTGGGTTTGCCACAAAGTAGTGAGTAACTGGGGTTGTAAATGTGTAGTTTTGTGAACTGCAAAGGGCGTCACCTTTGCATTTTGGCGAAAGTGTCGCCGTGTCCAGAATACATTCATTCCGACAATGACAGCGAGACAATGCGACGGATCCATCGCCGCAATTCGCGGTCAGGTCCGGGTTTTGTAGATATGGACGCACTTATTCGACAGGTAGAGCGGCAATATCCGAGTGTCGGCGCAGGGAAATAGTCGCGACGCTAGGTGTCTGAAATTTCGCCGTTTGAGATCAATGCACGAATGACTGCCTGCGCGCTGTCGCTGAACCACTCGGCGTCGCCGCGCATCCGCGCAATTTCCTGCCCTTCCGGGTCAATTATCAAAGTAATTGGCAGCCCAAACACCCCGGAATTGCGGGATACGACGGATTGTGGATCTAGATACTTCGGCAAATTATCGACACCAATTTCCTCAAAAAACCGTTCGATGACAGGTACTGGGTTGCGGCCGGTCGCGATCGTCAGAACCTCGAATTTGTCACCGCCAAATTCGTTCTGAAGTTCGGCAAGCTGCGGCATTTCCTTGCGGCACGGTGCGCACCAGGTCGCCCAAAAATTCACTAAAACAAACTTTCCTTTGAAGTCCCCCAGCGTGACTTCGGCGCCAGAGGGATCTGTGAACGTCTCGACAGATACCGGCCTTGGATCGCTGAATATCAGCTTCTTCATTGTGCCTTCGCGAAGGCTTTCCGCCTTGGCAATATCCGCTTGAGCCGGAATTGCACCAAGTGCGAGGGCGGTGTAGAGGACGGCGAGGATCAAACGCATGTCTTCCTCCAAAGGATTTTCACATGACCAACAGCGCGAACTCGATGTGGGGCGGCCGCTTTTCCGAAGGCCCGGACGCGATCATGGAAGCGATCAACGCTTCGATCGGGTTCGACCGTCGACTTGCGCGCCAAGACATCGAAGGTTCGCGCGCCCATGCCGCTATGCTGGCGGCGACAGGCATCATCGAAACTAACGATGCAGAGGCGATCCGGGAAGGCTTGCTCACGGTGTTGTCAGAAATCGAGGCCGGAACGTTTCAGTATTCAGCCAAGCTGGAAGACATTCATATGAATGTTGAGGCGCGTTTGGCCGAAATCATCGGCGAACCAGCAGGCCGTCTGCACACGGCCCGAAGCCGAAATGACCAAGTGGCCGTGGATTTCCGTATGTGGGTGCGCGACCAGTGCGATGCGGCGATCAATGCCGTCGCAGCGCTGCAATCCGCGCTTTTGGCGCAGGCTGAAGTTGGTGCGGATTGGGTGATGCCGGGGTTTACGCATCTGCAAACCGCGCAGCCGGTCACTTGGGGCCATCATATGATGGCTTACGTTGAAATGTTGGGCCGTGACGCCGGGCGGTTTGCGGACGCCCGCGTACGGATGAATGAATGCCCACTGGGCGCCGCAGCCCTGGCCGGAACCTCATTTCCGATCGACCGCGACATGACAGCGGCGGCGCTGGGCTTTGACCGCCCGGCCGCAAATTCGCTGGATGCCGTTGCTGATCGTGACTTTGCGTTGGAATTTCTGGCCGCTGCATCGATCTGTGCGACGCACCTGTCACGGTTCGCCGAAGAGCTTGTGATCTGGTCCTCGGCACAGTTCAGGTTCGTGGCAATGTCAGACCGGTTCTCAACTGGATCTTCTATCATGCCGCAAAAGAAAAACCCGGACGCCGCGGAATTGGTGCGCGCCAAAATTGGTCGAATTCTGGGCGCGACTGTTGGGTTATTCACGGTGATGAAGGGGCTGCCGCTGACCTATTCCAAGGACATGCAGGAAGACAAAGAACAAGTTTTCGATGCTGCCGACAGTTTAATGCTGGCGCTGGCGGTGATGGAGGGCATGGTGAAAGACATGTCCGCCAATCCAGACGCATTGCGTGCCGCTGCCGCTTCCGGATTTTCAACTGCCACCGACCTTGCCGACTGGCTGGTGCGCGAGGCCGGGCTGCCATTTCGGGAAGCGCATCACGTGACCGGACAGCTGGTCGCCTTGGCAGAAGCCCACGGCACGGATTTACCTGACCTGACACTTGAACAAATGACGTCCGTACATTCCGGCATCACCCAGGGCATTTTTGCCGTTTTGGGCGTAGACAACTCGGTCAAAAGCCGCACATCATTTGGCGGCACAGCACCCGATCAAGTGCGCATGCAGATCGCACGCTGGAAGGAACGATTGGCATGAGAATTATCTGGATAATTGCCGCCATGATACTAACCGCATGTGAGAACCCACGCCTGGGTGTGGGCGCGACATTTTCCGGCAGTGGTGTGAGTGTGTCTCCGACTGTGTCCGGGGACGTCGGCGGCGCAACTGTATTGGTGAGCGGATGAGAGCCCTGATCTTAGTCAGCCTGTTGGCTCTGGCCGCGTGCGGCGCCGACGGCGAACCGGAGCCGGTTGAGCCTGGCATCACTATCAGTGGGCAAGCAAGGATCGGCGTGGCGGGCACGCTCTGATGTCGCCGCTCAGGATGATCTACCTGGCCTTGGCCGTCTGGGGCACGATTCATCCGATGTACTTTTTTTTAGCCCACATGCGTGAAACGGGCACGGGCCTCTCAGGATTAATCGACGCATGGTACGCGAATGCATCCACGACCGGTTTGACCTGGGACCTGACAATTGCAGCAATTGCCCTGACAATCTGGGCGGTTGCCGAAACATGGGTTCGAAAAAACTGGTCAGCTCTGCTAGCGATACCGGCCACTTGGGCCATCGGCGTAAGCTGTGGCCTTCCACTTTATCTGTTTCTGCGCACGCGAGGGGTCGATTGACATGACAAACCATCTTTATCAGGGCGACTTGCCCGATGATCTCGACCTTGGAGCCTCTGTCGCCATTGACTGCGAGACGATGGGGCTTAACCCGCACCGAGACAGATTGTGTTTGGTCCAACTCTCCAGCGGTGATGGCAACGCGCACTTGGTCCAGATTGCCAACGGGCAAGCAAGCGCGCCCAATCTGTCGCGGCTTATCACAGATCCGAATGTGCTGAAGCTGTTCCATTTTGGACGATTTGACATTGCTGCACTTCTAAAAGCGTTTGGCGCGCTGACAGCGCCTGTCTACTGCACCAAAATCGCATCAAAGCTGGTCCGCACCTATACCGACCGCCACGGGTTGAAGAATCTTTTGGACGAACTGTTGGGAGTCGATGTCTCAAAGTTGCAGCAGATGAGCGATTGGGGCGCGCAGGAACTTTCGGAGGCGCAACTAGCTTATGCCGCGTCGGATGTGCTTCATCTCCACGCATTACGCGAGAAACTTGACGAGCGTCTGGCCCGCGAGGGCCGCACCGATCTAGCTGAGGCGGCGTTCGAGTTTCTGCCGACACGGGCTCGGCTAGATCTCGCCGGTTGGCCAGAGGTCGACATATTCGCGCATTAGGCAAGTGCCTATATAGGATCGGTGATGGTTTCTGCAGACAATGCATATTCCCGTTTCGTATTCTGGCTGAAAGTCTTGCTGCCATTGGCTGCTTTGGCGATTTTGTCGACACTTTTTCTGGTGGCCGAGTCGCTCGACCCGGAAAAGGCAATCCCCTATGCGGACGTTGATGTTGACAAGTTGATCCGTGAACAGGGCATCACAAATCCCGCATTTGGCGGCGTTACTGAAAGCGGTGCGAGGATTTCGGTGGGTGCATCGTCGGTGCGCCCGGACGAATCCTCACAGCAGCGATTTTTCGGCGAAGAACTGGTTGCGTTGGTAGAATTGCCCCGGGGCACGCGCATCGACATTATCAGCCCAAATGGCATCATTGATGGCGAGACGAGCGAAGCCATCCTTGAAGGTGGCGCAAGACTTGTGACGTCACAGGGGTACACGGTCGAAACAGAAAAGCTGACAGCACGCTATGACGCTGTCATGGCAGAAACAGCTGGTACGGTGTTTGCGACCGGTCCCGCTGGACAAATCACGGCTGGGCGTATGATGCTGGAACGCGAACCCGAAAGCGGCAATTACCATATTGTTTTCAAAGATGGTGTTCGCCTGATATACCAACCGCAGCCCTGATGGAGCCGTAAGCGCGTGATATTGATCCGGTTTCTAACGTTATGTGTAATCTGTATTGGTGTGCCCGGGCTGGTCCAGGCGCAGGGCGCAAGTGTTAATCTGGGATCGGGCGAGTTTGACAGCCAACAGCCGGTCGAAGTGTCCGCTGATTCCCTCAGCGTCGATCAGTCAACCGGCGAGGCTGTTTTCGACGGCAATGTGCTGGTGGTGCAGGGCGACGTACGGATGTCCGCGGCGCGGGTTGAGATCGATTATGCCTCCGAAAATAACGGTGCACCCAACGGGATCGAGCGCCTTAGGGCGACGGGTGGCGTGACATTCGTCACCGCAACCGACGCCGCGGAAGCGCAAGAAGCCGTTTATACAATCGACAACAGCAGTGTCGTACTGAGCGGTAGTGTATTGCTCACGCAAGGATCGACCGCAATTTCCGGCGATCGTCTTGTCGTTGACCTAAAAAGCGGAAGCGGGCGAATGGAAGGCCGGGTTCGCACGGTGATTAACTCTGAAAGCGACAACGAATGACGCCGGAATTGACAGTCGCAGAAGGCAGTCAGGGCCTGAAGGTACGAAATCTTCGGAAATCGTATCGCAGAAAGCCGGTCATTCGCGATGTCAGCCTTGATTTGAAGCGGGGCGAGGTTGTTGCGCTTTTAGGACCCAATGGCTCTGGCAAAACCACCTGTTTTTACGCAATTGCCGGGCTCGTGATGCCCGATGGCGGCGAGGTCATCATCGACGGGCAAGATGTAACGACTTTCCCGATGTATCGCCGTGCATTATTGGGAATTGGCTATCTGCCGCAGGAGCGGTCCATTTTTCAGGGACTGACTGTCGAAGATAATATTCTTGCGATTCTCGAGATAGTCGAAAAAGACCATACCAAACGTCGAGAGCGCCTTGATGAGCTGTTAAACGACTTCTCCATCTCTCATCTCAGGCGGACACCTTCCGTTGCTCTATCCGGAGGCGAACGGCGCCGTTGCGAGATCGCACGAAGCCTCGCGGCAAATCCGAAATATCTGTTGCTGGACGAGCCGTTTCCCGGTGTGGATCCGATTGCTGTCGGTGACATTCGCGATCTTGTGACCGATTTGAAGAACCGCGGAATCGGAGTGCTGATCACTGACCACAACGTCCGCGATACGTTGGACATCGTTGATCGCGCCTACATCCTGCACGACGGCAGCGTTTTGATGAGCGGAACAGCTGACGAAGTTGTGGCAGACGAGAAAGTGAAACGCGTTTATTTGGGCGAGAGCTTTCGAATCCTTTGAGTGCGTGAACGACTCATTGACAGGCAGTACGAATTTGCCGCCAAATAGGGTCAATGAAGGATCAACCTTCTCTGCCCGACCGCCGAAAGCTGCCGCCGATCAAACGGATGGCACCCGAGCGGATATATTGTTCCAGGTCTTTTGTATTTAGCGCGCTTTAGCGAGCGTTGCGTGTGTTGTTCGCTTGGAAGGAGTTTTTTATGCGCTATCAGATCACCGGCAAACAAATCGACATAGGCGAATCTTTGCAAACTCGTGTGAAAAGCAGTCTTGGCGAGGTTTTGGACAAATACGCCGGTCGTCCGACAGACGCGAATATCGTGTTTTCAAAGAGCGGCCACGAGTTTGTCTGTGAAGCGACGGTTCACTTGTCGACCGGACTGACAACGCAGGCCAAGGCGCATGCAACCGAAATTTATTCTTCTTTTGATGGTTGCGTTGAAAAGATGGACAAACAACTTCGGCGGTACAAGCGACGCTTGAAGGACCACCACAAAGACCGTACGTCACCGGTTGAACTTCTGGGCGCGGCCTCGTATATCCTCGCCGCGTCGGATCAACCGGAGGAATCGGAACCGGAATCACTCCAGCCAATGATAATCGCTGAAATGGAGGCGAAGATCCCTTCGCTTTCGGTCGGTGAGGCTGTGATGCAAATGGAATTGGCAGGAGCCCCGGTGCTGGTGTTTCGAAACGAAAAGCAAGATACAGGCGTAAACATCGTATACCGGCGCGACGACGGTAACATCGGGTGGATCGACCCGAATTGAGTTGGGGATCTGAGCCTGATGCGGCTCTGCGGTAGGACACATTAGCTGATGGAATTGACAACAATCCTGCGTCCGGAAGCGGTGAAAGCCGTCGGCGCTTTTGGAAGCAAAAAACGTCTGTTTCAAGAACTCGGCGAATTGGCCGCCCTGACGCACGGCGTCGGCAGTGCCGATGTTTCGACGGCACTCCAGGAACGTGAGACCCTTGGGCCAACAGGCGTTGGTAAAGGTATTGCGCTTCCGCATGCGCGACTTGAGACGATCGACAGCGTCATAGGCATTTTCTTGAGGCTCGAGAAACCGCTCGATTTCGAATCGGTTGACCGGCAGCCGGTGGACCTAATTTTTGCGCTGCTTGCACCGCAGGACGCGGGAGTGGAACACCTGAAAGCGCTGGCGTTGATAAGCAGAACAATGCGTGACACCAGCCTCTGCAGCAAACTTCGCGCCAACACGGATCCGTCGACGCTGCATACATTGCTGACCGATGCGCCGAACGTTCAGGCAGCCTGATTGTTCGTCTTGGCTGCCGGCCACCGAGAAAATCCAAACATCATGTAATCGCGCCGGTAGGCGTCTTCGACCGCCGCATCAATTGATTGTGTCCGCACCTCGGCCAGTGAATAGGGTGCATTCACGTCAAACTTGTCTTCGGGCGGATCAGCGCTCAGTCCGGCTTCAGCGGCGATTGCCAACAGGCCATTTTCCAATTGGTCTTCCCTGATCACGCGATCAGGTACGGAAAACTGGCCGATGGCGTTGAGCAAGATGTCCTGGGTCGCCCAGGTATTGTCGACGCGCAGCGACGTCTGACTGCCCAGGTTACCTTTGAGAAACTTCAGGAACGCCAAGAACGCTTTTCGCTGACTGTCCAAGCTCCACTCGACATCTGGCCAGTCGGCGGGCAGCGGCAAATCATATTGGTTGATCATAGCGTCGCGCAGATCAACATAAACCTCGACATCAGTGGGAAGAACATATCGGCAAAAAGCATCGTAGGCGCGCGGAAGCGGATGCCGTACCACCGTGAACGAGCGATGGCCGGGGTGCTGGCGCTTCCAGCGGCGAAGATCGCGCTGTCCCATTCCGCCATCCAACTCACCATCCGGATCGACCGTTTTCATCCAATTCGGGACCGGGTCGAATCCTGCGCCCCTGATCGGCATATAGAGCAACGGCGCGCTTTTGCAGACGCGAAAAAATTTTAATCCGGGTCCGCGGCCTGGCTCGTGCATTGGCACTTGTCCAATATCGGGCATTGCGATGCTTCGAAGCGCATCTTCCGCAACCGTCGGGTTAGTCAGTCGGTCGGCCAGCGGCGAAGGATTCTGAACTTTTGCCCGAACCCTGGACATGTCCGCTTTCGCCTCGAGGCCAAGATACTGCCCGAGGCCGCCAATCACGTCCTGATCCGACAGGTTTTCATATCCGATGTGAAATGCACTCTGTCCAGTGGTCTGTAACGCACGCTCGATCTGAGTCTGAAAGCCTGCAAGAGTATTCAAAAAGTCGACATACTCATCCGGATCAAACGTCACTCGGGCCTTGCGCGCCCGGGTCAGGTCGCCGAGCCACCATTGGCCTGTTTTTCGCGCGATTTTTAACGATATATAGCTGTCGATCGGCCGTCGCGTCAGAACAATCTTCGCCGCTTTTTTGTCGGCCAGAACGTGCGTAATTGCGCGCGGATTATGGTCATAGAACAACCGGAACCCGGGCAAACCCTCGCATTCCGACCGCATAGCGCCAATGGTTCGAACCGGATCAGCTTCACGGGCAGCCATTGACAGACCGAACATTGAATCGACTTTCGGTTTGCCAAAAAAATGTGGATTGAACAGCTCGCCGTAGCACTCGACACCGGGAATCGCGGCGAGGTACTCCTCGAGCAAATTTGATCCTGTCCGCATTCCGGCCAAAACGACAAAATAATCGAAATTGCTGCGTGTCATATTAACTCAAATATTGTGCGCCACGATTTGATTTAATGAACTCTGAATCTTGGCCTGGACGACGTTCCGAAAATGCCCCTGCCGTATGCGGGTTCATTCCGGTGTTCCTCAGATTCTGCAGAAATGCCGCAAGACCGTTCATCGGCTGCATTTTCGGGGGATCCGCAAGCTTATGCGCCCCGGGCACAGACAGATCATCAATAATGACCTGTAGCGGTTCAGCCGGATTTTCCAGGAATTCGGCAAGCGTCCAAATCCGAACACGCGCGCGCGTGCGTCTCTCGCGGAGCCGCCTAAGGAATGCCGCCTCACGCCTTTGAAGTCGCGCGGCCTCGGTACGAATATCGTCAATCGGCAGGCCAGCCCGAAGGAGCTGCAATGCCCACGCGCCGCTGACGGCGGCGATCATCGCGTTGGGATCGCGGGTTAGGAATTCACATATGTCCTGCTCGTCGCGGGCGGAAAACAAAAAGGCCTGGTGCTCACCGCGGGTGTTCCAAATCAGATTGGTTAGAAACCCATTTGGATTATGATCCCGTAACGCTGACGACGAGGACAAACATCCAGCATAGTTTGACCGGCTGCCGGCAAACTCGACGCCTTCGGGTGCAAACAAGTGCCCGTGCGCACGGGAACCTAGGCTCTCTGATACCCAGTCTGCAAAACCATCGAAAAGATCATCAAACCCGTGAAATACAGCGTAGGGCGCCGCCGTCAGGCTATTTTCAAATCCCTTTTCAGGAAAACGGCTGGCCATCAGCAAGCCTGATCTGCCGCGCGTTCGCCGTTCAACCGACTTGGCAAATATGCGGTCGATCTCGGTAGCCGGAGCGCCAGTGGTCGCCACCAACTGTGACGCCGGCCCAAGAAAAGCGCCGTAGAGCTTACGTGCGCCCGGCCAAATTTTTCGGGCAAAGAAGGCCGAGCTCTGACGCAGAAGGGCGAGATGGTCGTCATAAAATAGATGCGGCTTTCCTTGAAAATCGAACTTAGACAGTGTTAACGATCGGCTTTCGATTTTGCGCGCGTGCCGTCGAACCATAGTTGCATAGTAGCTTTCGTCCGGGATCCAGACTTTGCGGAAATACCGGTCGCATTGGTCGCGCTTTGCGTCACTTAGAATGCTCTCAAGCGTCTTGCGGGTCAGACACCACCATTGCGACCCCATGTGCGGCGCTATGCCGGCGGGAATTTCGCGCTTGCGCTTCACTCGGCGCTGAGCCTCGACCCAAATATCGAAGAGCCTTTTTTGCCGTTTCCATGCAAATGGGTGAGTAAACGTGAAACGTTCTTCGCTAAGCCCGTCTTGCGTCCATGGAACCTCGCGGATTGTAACACTTTCAATGAAATCCGTGTCCGGATGGTCGGCGAGAAACGCGGTGAGATGATCCAGCGGTTTGATTGGAAGGCAAGAGCCGGAAACCAGGTATACGTGCTGAACGTCGGGCGCGATCTTGAGCAATGTCTGAGCCGAACTCCGGCTGGCCTCTACGAGTGACCACGTCCCCCAATCGCATTTGACGCGTCGTGCGAAGTGAACATTTCGAAGATCGCGCACCTGATCGACCAGATCGAAAAAGGCGGTATTGGGGGAACGGCGATCAACGTGGATAACGACCGGGCACCCGTAGTCGGCCAAATGCCGGGCAACTTGCCCGGCCCGATCCAGCGCCGCGTGGGCCATCATGACAAACCCGATCGTCATGCCCAATTGCCCTTCGACATAAGCCCCAGAACCTCAAGCTGGCGCCAACCAATTAGCCGCTCAGACCAGTCGCACCAAAGCCCGTTTTGGCCCTGTCCCTTGACATGATAGGCATCGTATTCGCGGCCGCGGGCAAAGTGCTGACGGCGCTCGATTTCCTCGGCCGCTTTTTCGATGAGGCTGTCGAGAAACTTGGCGTGAAGCAAGCACCCGCTGGCTTTCTCACCACCCCATTGATCATAAACCTGGTTCAACCCCCGCGGCAGCAGCATGTGCGTTGAACTGACGTAGGTGAATTTTCTGTCCCACTTAACAAGCGGAATTTTGTTCAGCGACGGCGCCTCTTCGGGCTCGTCCTCAAAATAAACGCGCGCCCTTGGGCCACCTTGAATCCAAAGGTTTCCATACTTCGGATTTGGCGTCATGAAATAGTTGCCAGGATCAAACCAGGGCGCCAGTTCAAATGGGTCTTGACCCTCTTGGTATCTGAGCTCGGAAAGCGGGCCGCGCGGGTACATATCCACCAGCAGCGTGCCGAACGAGCGGATCGCGGATTGATCGAGCCAGTGGCAGAGCGCCGGCAAGGGCCGCGAATCGCAAAACGGATAGACCAGGAATTCGTCTGGATCGAGCGTGAGCGTCCAATGGCCGTGCGCGTATCGGAACTTCAGCCAATTCGTCCAGTCGGCGCCAAACCGGCTGTCACGATAGCCCGCGTTGGTGCTCCAAAGTGACACGTCGGGCTCTGCCGCAAGGTATTCAAGCCCGCCATCGTCTGATCCATTGTCCACGAAAAAGAAGTGATCAACGCCAAGCTCGCGATAATACTTCAAAAAGTATCTTAACCGCGGCCTTTCATTTCGGATGGTGGAAAATGCAAGGATGGCGCCAGGACGGACAACGCGGGTGCGGTTGACAACAGATTTCAGTTCACGGCGTTTCCGGATCGCACGCAATTGGAAGCGTCGCCGCTCCATTCTCAGCTTGAATGCCGCCCGAAGCCCCATGCTCAACCGTCCGCCCGTCACCGCGCCAAGACAGCCCGAGGGCGCGGCTAGATTATCCCGAAGACAAGTTCGAAGTGCTTTTCCCAGCTCGGCAACCGATATCCCCGAAGGTCGGCGCGTCGGCGGGTCTGCTCTGCCAAGTCCTCGCTGGCCAACTCTCTGATGGCCTGAAACCATTGATACATGTCACCGGGATCCGCGTAAATGGCGTTGTCGCCCAAATAGATTTCAACGGACCGCAACGGCGAAGTAATGGTTGGCGTCCCCAACATAGTTGCCTCGAAGGGCGGCAATCCAAATCCTTCAACGAATGACGGGAACAGGAGCGCGGTCGCACCCGCCAATTGCGCCTTCATCTCGGCATCCGGTAGCGACCCCAACTCAAAAATCGTCCGGCCAATGTAGGGCGAATTGTCCAGCCTATCGAAGACCTCTTCATTGCCCCAACCGCGAGCTCCTATGATCCGAAGCTCTGGTATGCGGCTTTCGTCCATTTTGGTGTGCATCCGCTCCCAAATATCGAGCAGAAGCTTGTGATTTTTGCGCGGCTCGATGGTGCCCACAGCGACGAAATATGGTTTCTCCGAACGTTCGACATTCAACGGCATTCCGCCGATATCGATACCCAGCGGCGCCACCATTACCGGCACACGGTGCCCCGTCCCGACCATGCGCTTTTCAACGTTTTCAGCCACATCGTCCGACGGCACAATTATGTGGTTCGCGAAATTGATTGTTGTCGTCAAACGCTCAATGAACTTCGCGCGCGCGGTTTCGGTTTGAAACTCCGGGTGGTCGATGGGGATGGTATCGTGGATCATGACGACCTTGCGGTGGTCGGGCATTTCCATCATTGCCCGCATTGTCTGCGGGTTCAGGTTAGTGTGGCCAACATTGATGTAGGCCAGCCCGTTGGGCATACGCCACATGATCTTTCGGATCGACAGGGATGACGCGCGACTTGATGCGATTGCGCGAATTGTGGAGGCGAGATCGGCGCCGTCCAGATCGGTCCGGTCAAGATACTCAGGCAAGCGCCTCAACCGGTCGGGTTCGAACATCAGAAAGCCGCGAGGTGTTCGGATGATTGCCCAGCCGTCGCGGCGACCGACTTCTTCCATATAAGCCCGTTCGACGCGATCTATGCCGGTCGACGCACCGCGCCCCAGCCGCGAAAAGGATCTGCTGAGATCAATGACAGGGGTGACCACGATCGGCGCCTGCGAAGCTTGGGGTTACGGTTATCTACTCGGCCGCGCGAATTAGCGGAGCTATGTCGCACAGATACGTTGAAAACTCGTCCTGCAACTCATCACGCGCAAGAGCAAAACTGACAGTGGCCTGAAGAAATCCGGCCTTTGAGCCACAGTCAAACCGTTGTCCCTTGAATCGAAGCGCATGAACAGTCCGTCCCTCAGTTATTTCCTCCGCAATAGCATCGGTCAGCTGGATTTCGCCACCCGACCCCTGCTTTTGGCGGTTTAAGGTCGACAGAACTGACGGTGTCAAAATGTAGCGGCCGATAACCGCGAGATTGGATGGGGCGTCGGCCACGTCCGGTTTTTCGACCATACCGCGCACGGTCGCGATACCGTCCTGACCGTTTTCGACATCAAGGATACCATAAGACGACGTCCGATCCTTCGGTACTTCCATGGCCGCTACCATCGAGCCACCGGTTTCCGCATACGCGTCGACCATCTGGCGCAAGCAGGGAGTTTCGGCTGCAATAACATCGTCCGGCAGGATCACCGCAAAAGGCTCGTTCGCGATCAGGCGTCGTGCGCACCAAACCGCGTGCCCAAGACCCATTGGCTTGTGTTGACGGATATATGCGATCGCACCGGAATCCATATTTGTGGATTTCAAGGTTTCGAGAAGGCCGGTTTTTCCGGCTTTTCGAAGCGATGATTCCAGCTCTGGCGCGTGATCGAAATAGTCCTCAAGCGCGGATTTCCCACGCGACGTCACAAAGATGAATTCTTTTATCCCGGCGGCCCGTGCCTCATCGATCGCATATTGAATCAGCGGGCGATCGACCAGGGTCATGATTTCTTTGGGAACCGACTTTGTTGCGGGCAAAAATCGTGTGCCCAGGCCGGCAACAGGGAAAATTGCTTTGGTTACTCGTCTCTTCAAATCTTGTACCTCAACCTCTCACGGGTCATTGAGCCGAAACTCACGTTCCGGCTCGCAAACTTTATACTCGATGCAGGGTCATTTCGCGACTGCCCCACCCACTCCCTACATAAGCTCAAGTTTCGTCGATCCCCCTTTGCTTTTCAACACGTCTGATCTCTTCTTTAACGCGTTCGGCAAATCTGCACCACCTAACTCGCGGCCCTAATCTGACACTACGGCCAAACTGACCGCCGGTCTGCGACCAAACACCCGAGTCGAGGTATCGAAGATGGTGACGTACTGGCGTTAAAGAAAGGCTGATATGGCTAACCCGACCACCTTCGGCGGCCATTTTCTCGGCTTCTGCGAGCCGCTGCTTACGAAAAAGCAGCCTGGAAGACAGAACTCGATGTCCAGGAGGCCCGGCCGGGACCGGCTGAAAATCCGGAGAACGGGAAATGCGCATCTCAGCGACGCGCGGAAGGTCGGCCAATAGACCCTCGTCCCACCCAGCTTCTAAGTCACGAAGGAGCCTCCTAACTTCGCGCGGCTCGCATGTTCCGCGCACCATGTGACCATATAACCGGTTCGCTTCGCGCTTTTTCATGCGGACAAATATCTCGGCCGGGTCCGCAGCTGGATGGCGGCGAAGATAAATCGCGGTGCTGCGTCCGATGTCAAAGATGGACGATGGGAGGCGCAACCGAGTTCGCCGATCCGACGCTGCAAATGCATGGTGAACTTCTGCCAAAGGCGCGGCGGCGGCACTCTTTCCCGCTTGCATCAGCCTTAGCGATAGATCTGCGTCGTCGAGAAAATACCGGAAAGCAGCATCAAATCCGCCGAGCGAGATCAGTATGTCTCTCCGGACAACTGAGTTCGTCCCGACAAGTTTTAGCGCACGGCCCGGAGCCAGATTTGGCACGAATGGCATCTCGTCTTGATCGCTCTCGGAATGGGTCTCCGCCTCGGCATCCACCGATTCCACTCGGCTTTGAAAGCTGATCCCATTTCGACCGCGGACGTAGCCGACGGATGCGACCGCGCCGGTGCGAGCGAGCGCGTCCGCATGGTGCCGCAGCCACATCGGTTCGGGCACCGAGTCGTCGTCGATAAACGCAACATAGTCGCCCGCTGCCAATGCCAATCCGGCGTTTCGCGTGGCGGCAATATTTGCCTCGTTGCACCTGACAGTTTTGCAATGCGCGGCAACGGGATGGCTCGACAATGCGATCAGGCCAGTATTATCGGCGGCGACGATGATCTCGAATATCGGATAGTCAAGCTGCCAGAGTGCGGACAGGCATCGCCGAAGCCACGTTGGCCGTTGATAGCTGGCAACGATCACACTGAAGGACGGAAAATGCGTTGCCTCGGACATGGATCAGCCGGCCTTGAGGATAACACCTGGAGCGAATGCCAAGAAATGAGGGTTACGAAAACCTGGCTTGCTGTATTTTAGCGGCTGCAACCCTTCGCGCGCAACAACTTCGCCTCCGGCGGCGCGCAATACCGCGTGGCCTGCTGCGGTATCCCACTCCATCGTTGGACCGAGGCGTGGGTAAAAATCCGCCTCGCCCGCTGCCACAAGACAAAACTTCAAGGAGGATCCGGCGCTCACAGAATCTGAAACATCGTAGCTACCGATATAGGCATCAGTTGCTGCATCGCGGTGCGACTTGGACGCTACCACGCGCAACTCGGAATTGTCAGGTATCGACACTCGTAGCATCGTCGTTGGCCCGGCCACTGCAGGATCGAATGGTCCCTTTTCTTCGACGGCACCGCCTTCGGCGAGCGTCATGAACATTCGCCCCTTGGCCGGGGCATAGACAACACCCAGTGTCGGAACGCCGTCTTCTACCAGTGCTATATTTACCGTGAAATCTCCGCGCCGGTTTACAAACTCTTTAGTACCATCCAACGGATCAACGATAAGAAAGGTGCTTGCTGACACATCATGCGTTACCGCTTGCTCTTCTGTGACCAGGGGCAAGTCGGGAAATTCCGCGCGCAACCCGGTCGAAATTAGCCGATCTGCAGCCTCGTCTGCCTCTGTAACTGGGCTATCGTCAGATTTGGCACGGACGTCGAAATCATCGTGTGCATAGATCTCCAATATAACCGAGCCTGCTTCGATCGCCAGCCGCCGGCATGTTGCAACCAGATCGGCCCGGTGAATTTCCGCCATATCTCGCACCTTCGTCCTTTGACTACTGCCGAAGCAGGCTTATGCTGGCTTTTGGGGGCATCACAAGCCCGAAGGGATAACTTCGGGCAAAAGCGGGCAGAGGGTCATGTTTCAAGCCGAGCGCAGATCGACGCTACTTGATGGCGCGTTCACCTTTTTGAACCTGACGTTTCACAATGCTGTTCGAGCGACACGATCCACGCACCGTGATGCGCTGTTGGCGATCCTGATAAATATTCTTCAGACGCTCGTTATGGTCGCTGCGTTTTATTTTCTGTTCGACATTCTAGGACTTCGTGGCTTGGCTATCCGCGGTGATTTCCTTCTTTACGTCATGTCCGGAATATTCGTGTTCATAACTCACGTGAAGTCGCTCAGCGCCGTGATGGGGTCGGACGGACCAACTTCACCGATGATGCAGCATCTTCCGATGAATCAGCCAATTGCGGTATGTGCCGCAGCTTTGGGGGCACTTTATACTCAATTTGTGTCAATGTTTACCATTCTCATTTGTTACCACTTGCTTTGGAAACCGATCGAGATCGCGCAACCTTTTGGCGCTGCCATGATGTTGCTGCTTGCTTGGTTTTCCGGCTGCGCGATGGGCCTTGTTCTCCTTGGAATTAAACCTTGGGTACCACAGGCGACCAGCATTTTTGCGCAGATCTACAATCGGTTCAATATGTTCGCGTCGGGAAAGATGTTCGTCGCCAACACATTGCCAGCGCACATGGTTGCGATGTTTTCGTGGAATCCGCTCTTTCATATAATCGACCAGGGCAGGGGCTATATCTTTGTCAATTACAACCCACTCAAGTCGTCTCTGACATATCCGATTGTGGTTTCGCTGGTCATTACGACTATCGGAATCATGCTGGTCGCGAAATCGGCGCGTCACGTGTCGCTAAGCTGGTCTGCGGGCCGTTGATCCGGGCGCCTTTTATAGCGTGGATTCTGCTTGCGTTTCCGGCCTTGGCGACCGTCAACGGCTGGCCGGCGCTTTACGACGTGGTTGGAGTTGAGTCGAATGATGTCTTGAATGTACGGGCCGAACCTAACGCGCGCGCCGAAATCATTGGCGCTCTGGAATTCAACGCCACGGCAATCGAGGTGATCCGCCCAGACGAGAATCTTGAATGGGGTTTGGTGAATGTCGGCGAACGTTCGGGATGGGCATCGCTGCGATTCCTGGCCCCGCGTCCCGGTCAATGGTTCGGGAGCTATCCTGAATTTGCGTGGTGCGGCGGAACCGAGCCGTTCTGGAGCCTGACCAGGGAAGACGGACGGATCAAGCTGGCGCGGATTGACGACAGCGATATAGTCTTACCGCTTCGTTGGGAGACCAGTTCTCTCGGTCACCGTGAACGGCACGCGTTTCGCGCCGAAGGTGTAACCGGCATTTTGTCGCTTCAGTCGTGCAACGACGGCATGTCGGACATGGAGTTCGGGATTGAGCTGAACTTAACACTGGATGACGAAGAAAATTTATATCATGGGTGCTGCTCGCTGGCGCCCTAACGTGCCATCCGAAGGGTTACGTTGATCCGTCCACCCTCGGGAAGTAAGTCCGAGGATCCAAATTTGATACGATCAATCCCGTGGAAGGCAAGCCTGGCGTCATCGGCCAGAACGACGACGTCACCGGACATAATCCAGCGGCTGCTGGTGGGATCTTTTCGCGACCGCCCGCCGACGCGAAAAAGGGCGGCGTCCCCGAGCGAGACCGAGACCACCGGCCAGCTGAAGTCGGCCTCATCCCGGTCCTGGTGAAGGCCCATTCGGGCACCGTCCCCATAATAATTTACCAGGCACGAATCCGGATCCCGATCCGCGCTCACAACCGCACGCCAGACGTCCAGTATTGAGGCGGGAATATCCGGCCAGCGGCCATTCTCTGCATATGTCTCGGAGTAGCGGTATCCGTTGCGGTCGGTCATCCAGCCAACTGCGCCTGCGGCGGTCATCTGAACACTCATTCGACGTCCACTTGGAGTCTCATAGCGCCGAAACGGCGCGGCTGCCGCAACTTCGCGCAGATCCGCAATCATCGATTCCTGCTCGCGACGTTGCAGCCATCCATTGTGGACTTTCGCACCGTTTAGATCGATGGGCGCTTCGCGGATGCCGTCAAAGAGGTCAGGCAAGACATTTTCCTTGATTTACTTCCAAAAACAGCCGCTTCCTGCGCTTGCAGCGCGTAGGGCTCCTCCCTATATACCGCACGAAGCCGTGATCGCCCATTTGGGCATCACTCTCCTTGGGATGGGACCCATGGGTGCCGCAAAGGGCCCGGGACCCAGAAATCGCCGACGAAAGAGGAACTGAGAATGGGCAAAGTTATTGGTATCGACCTCGGCACGACGAACAGTTGTGTCGCGATCATGGACGGATCGCAACCACGCGTCATCGAAAACGCAGAAGGCGCGCGCACGACGCCGTCGATTGTCGCCTTCAACGACGGCGAACGCCTTGTTGGACAGCCAGCCAAACGGCAGGCCGTCACGAACCCTGAAAACACCGTTTTCGCTGTGAAGCGACTTATTGGCCGACGCGTCGATGATGCAGAGGTCGCCAAAGACAAAAAGATGGTGCCGTACGAAATCATCGACAGCGGCAACGGTGACGCTTGGGTGAAAGCTGGTAACGAGCAGTATTCGCCGTCGCAGATTTCTGCCTTCATCCTTCAGAAAATGAAAGAAACCGCCGAAAGTTATTTGGGCGAAGAAGTGACGCAGGCCGTCATCACGGTGCCCGCTTATTTCAATGACGCACAGCGACAGGCCACCAAAGACGCCGGCAAAATTGCCGGTATGGAAGTTTTGCGGATCATCAACGAGCCGACCGCTGCCGCATTGGCCTATGGCCTCGACAAAAAAGAAACCAAGACCATCGCAGTCTATGACCTTGGTGGCGGCACATTCGACATCACCATCTTGGAAATTGACGACGGTCTATTCGAAGTGAAGTCAACGAACGGCGACACGTTCCTTGGCGGTGAAGATTTTGACATGCGGATTGTCAGCTACCTCGCTGATGAATTCAAAAAAGAGCATGCAGTTGACCTGACCGCTGACAAAATGGCTTTGCAGCGCCTGAAAGAGGCAGCGGAGAAGGCGAAGATCGAACTCTCGAGCTCGACTCAAACTGAGATTAACCAGCCATTTATCTCGATGGACCCAAATTCGGGCACACCGTTGCACATGGTCATAAAGCTGACCCGCGCAAAGCTGGAATCGCTGGTTGGCGACTTGATCAAAAAATCGATCAAGCCGTGCCAGGCAGCGCTGAAGGATGCCGGTCTTTCGACTGACGACATTGACGAGATCGTTCTGGTTGGCGGCATGACGCGAATGCCAAAGGTCACGGAAGAGGTAACGAAGTTCTTCGGAAAAGAGCCGCACAAGGGTGTGAACCCGGACGAAGTTGTCGCAATGGGCGCCGCCATTCAGGCAGGTGTATTGCAGGGCGACGTCAAGGACGTTGTTCTTCTGGACGTTACACCGCTGTCGCTCGGAATCGAAACTCTTGGCGGAGTATTTACGCGCCTGATCGACCGCAACACGACGATCCCAACGAAGAAATCGCAAATCTTCTCAACCGCGGAAGACAACCAGAACGCCGTGACGATCCGAGTTTTCCAGGGCGAACGTGAAATGGCGACAGACAACAAAATTCTGGGCCAATTCAACCTGGAAGAAATCCCACCTGCCCCGCGCGGGTTGCCGCAGATCGAGGTGACATTCGACATCGACGCCAACGGTATCGTGTCGGTGCAAGCCAAAGATAAGGGCACCGGCAAAGAGCAAAAGATCACGATCCAAGCCTCGGGCGGCCTGTCAGACGACGAGATCAACGAAATGGTCAAAGACGCCGAGGAGAATGCCGAGGCCGATAAAGAGCGTAAGGATTTGGTCGAAGCTAAAAATGCCGCCGAAAGCCTTGTTCATTCGACCGAGAAATCGATGGAAGAGCATTCCGATAAAGTCGACCCGACGACGATCGAGGCCATTGAACTGGCAATTGCCAACCTCAAGGAGCAGATGGAGACCGAGGACGCGGGCAAAATACGCGGCGGGATTCAGAACGTGACCGAGGCGGCAATGAAGCTGGGCGAAGCGATCTACAAATCGCAGCAGGAACAGGCTGGCGACGGCGATCCTGGCGAAGAAGAGCCGCGCGGTGTGGATGACGATATTGTCGATGCCGATTTCGAGGACCTCGACGAAGACAAGCGCGCCTGATTGGTGCCGGTGTAACGCGAAATGACGGGCCGGCCTGAACTGAATGGGCCGGCCCGCGCGTTCCTAGGGGACGACACGAATGGCAAAGCGCGACTACTACGAGGTTCTGGGGGTCCCGAAAGGCGCACCCGCTGACGAGATAAAGAAAGCCTACCGCCAGAAAGCCAAGGCGCTTCATCCTGATCGCAATAGCGACAATCCAAACGCCGAAACCGAGTTCAAAGAAGCGAATGAAGCTTACGAGGTCCTGAAGGACGCCGACAAGAAGGCGGCGTACGATCGGTTTGGCCATGCGGCGTTCGAAGGCGGCATGGGCGGTGGAGCGCGCCCTGGCGGCCCTGGATATGGCGGCGGCGATTTCGCCAGCGCATTTTCGGATGTTTTCGACGATCTTTTCGGCGACATGATGGGCGGACGTGGCCGGGGCGGCGCGGGGCGTCGGGCCGTGCGCGGATCCGACCTGCGATACAATCTCCGCATTTCGATGGAAGACGCTTACGCGGGTTTGCAGAAAACCGTTCAGGTGCCAAGCGCGGTCGCGTGCGAAACCTGCAATGGATCCGGTTCAGAGGGCGGTGCAGAGCCTGCTGCCTGCCCAACGTGCTCTGGCATGGGAAAGGTCCGCGCGCAACAAGGGTTTTTCACCGTCGAACGCACCTGTCCGACCTGTTCGGGAATGGGTCAGATCATCCAGAACCCCTGCAACAGCTGCGGCGGTGCCGGGCGGGTTGAGAGGGATCGTTCGCTGAGCGTGAACATACCAGCCGGCGTCGAAACTGGGACGCGGATCAGGCTGGCCGGAGAAGGCGAAGCCGGACTGCGCGGCGGGCCCGCGGGCGATCTCTATATTTTCATTGAGGTTGCCGATCACTCGCTGTTCCAGCGCGATGGCGTGGATCTGTATTGCCGCGTGCCGGTTAGCATGACCGCCGCCGCAATGGGCGGCGATATCGAGGTTCCAACGATCGACGGTGGGCGCAGCCGCGTCAAAGTACCGGCGGGCAGTCAATCAGGTCGCCAGATGCGCCTCAGATCAAAAGGCATGCCCGCTTTGCGCGGTAGTGCGCATGGCGACATGTTCATCGAGCTGGCGGTAGAAACCCCTGTCAAACTGACAAGCCGCCAGAAAGAACTTCTGAAAGAATTCGACGCGCTTTCTGAAGACAACAACCCGGAATCATCGGGCTTTTTCAAAAAGGTCAAAACTTTTTGGGATGAAATGAAGGGCTAGGTTAACGAAATTTTCACTACGAAGGAGCCAGCGTGCCGTGTATGACCGGCCCCTTCAATTTCAATGAGCCGCCGCTTCCGCTTTTCGAGGGCCAAGAGCTAATACTCACGGGCTCCAAAGGCAAGTTACCCTCTTACATCAAGGACCACCGCAAACGCCTGCGCGAGCGGTTTGCCGCAGGCGGTGCGGCGGCGATGCCGGATTATGAATTGCTCGAGCTGATTCTGTTTCGCTCACTGCCACGTTGTGACGTCAAACCGCTGGCTCGGCGGTTGCTTGAAAACTTCGGTGATTTCAATCGGGTGCTGTCGGCACCGGTAGAAAGGTTGATGGAAGTGCGAGGTGTCGGCGACGTCGTGGCGGTAGATCTGAAAATCGTCGAGGCCGCCGCGCATCGGCTTAGCCGGACAAAGGTGTTGAAAAAGCAGGTGGTTTCGAGCTGGGACGCATTGTTGGAGTATTGCCGGACGACAATGGCGCATCGCGAAACCGAGCAGTTTCGAGTGCTGTTTCTCGATAGAAAGAACGTTTTGATCGCAGACGAGGAGCAGGCGAAAGGGACGGTTGATCATGTGCCGGTCTATCCTCGCGAAGTGGTAAAAAGGGCGTTGGAACTGAACGCAAGTGCGTTGATTTGGTTCACAACCACCCATCCGGAGACCCAGCTCCGTCAGCAAGCGATATTTCCATGACCGGCGAAGTCGCCTCCGCCGCAAAGACTTTGTCGATATCGGTGCACGACCATCTAATTATCGGAAAATCCGCCGAGGCTTCCTTTCGAACGGCAGGTTATCTTTAATTGGAATCCTGCTTGCGGGTGTTCCTAACCCAAACCTCGACACGACGGTTGACTTGGCGGCCCCAAGGAACTTCGTCACAGGCCATCGGCATTGCCTCTCCGAACGCGTCAGTCGCGTATTCTACCGGAGCGTTTCCTGCAATCTGAGCGACCGCTTCATAAACACTTTTGGCGCGACGGAGCGAAAGTCGCAAGTTTTCGTCCCGCTCTCCTTGGCCGTCGCTGAAGCCGACGAATAACAACTCCTTGCCGTCGAACGCGCCGTCGCCAATAGCGTCTGCCAACCGCTTTACGTTCGAGCGTGACTGAGTATCAAGTTCACTGGAGCCATCGTGAAATCGAAACGTCAATGTCAGCCGCGCGCCCGTCGACAATGCGCGTAACATCCGTCTCATCTCCGCCAAAGCCACGTCATCGTCACCGGCCTCCAGCACAGAATAAGCAATGCGCTCGCCTTGTTCGGCAAGGGCGATATCGCCAATCGCTTGGTCAATGAAGCCAGTGTTTCGGACGATTTTCTGCGCTTCATTCGATCGCGCGTAGGCAACAAAATCACGAATGACGCGATGTTGCCGCCCGCCCATACGATGGAGAAATACGAATTGCGTGAGAGGGTAGTCTTCCGATTTGATGCTGGAGCGCATTGCAGGCATTCCGCGACCACAAGGCCCGTTTAGTATCAGTGGAATAGAGTTTCCAATCCGCGAAAATAGTGTCAGACCCAACGCTCCCTGGTCAGACGAAACGGCGTCTGCGAGGTTGTCCAGATCAACGTGCCGAACGGCTGAACCCGCCAATCCAGGTGTGTTCGTCCAAAGCCGTGACAAACCTTTATTCACGCCGAGACCCGCATCCGGAACGTGAATTTTGTCCGCAGAGAATTCGCCATTCGTGCTGCTCAAATCTCGACCGGCTAGCAATTCTTTCAGCGAGTTCGTATCGATCGATGCATTTGGGTTGTTGGGTGCAACGATGGCGACAATCGCATCTAATGCTATGATGTCCGACTGCCACGGCGCAGACGCATCTCGGCGACTTACATTTAGTTCAACCGGCAATTCCATCGATGCCACTAGGTCCGGGCCAATCGCCTCGATTTCTGCGATCACACGCCGAGAGCGGCGGTCAGTCAACACCCATCGAAAATGATCGTCTGCCAAAAAAATGTCTTCAAATACAAAGCCTTGCAGATCCGCGAATCCGGACACTAGCGGTGCAACGAGCTCTCGCAACAGTACCGGTGGACCTGTGATTACGGTGCGCGCCACCATCGCGTCCGAGTCCGGACACCCGGAGCCGCGGCAAGTTACATTGCCGCCATCAAGCGTCACTTGACCAAACGCGGTTTCAACCCTGAATAACTCACCATCGAAAGACACCAGCCGCCCTTCGACAGTCAGTGACCCGTCGAGCGTTGTAAGCGATATGCTGTCAGACAGCGCATGTGCAGCCGGCGGCGCTGTCAGCAAGAACAGCACAAGGAGCGCAGAAAAGCGGATCATCGGCAGCGAGTGTCCCTTTTGGGTTAACGCCCGGCCAGTCTCAGATCCCTGAACAAGTTTTTCAACTGGACGATTTCCCCAAGCGACTCGCAATCCGGCATGGACAGCAAAACTTCGCTGGTTTGCAGCCCTCCCAGCGCGTCAGTTTGAATTGCCCGCGCCTCGGCGACGCGACCGCACGTTGATGAGGTAACCTCTGCCTCTGCGCTCAGTCGAATAACGCCGCTAGAGCGCGCGTCTTCTCGCGGGTAAGTGTACACCTCTGCGACGCCACCTGTACCGTCGCCCAACCTCGTCAAGAAGCCGCCTTTTCCTCTGAGGGCGCGTTCCGCAGTTTCCGGATGCGCAGAGTGGATGTGGCCTCGCTCGCCATAGGCCGCGCCAAGTTCGAGTGCATGTAGTGTTAGTATCTGTGTGTCTTCCCAGGCCAACACTACGCGATACAGGGACTCAACTGCGGGCAAATCCAGCGTCGCGTGACCGAATGTCTTGTCTGGAAAAGCGACTTCGACGCGCGCAGTTGCGCTGAGTGCCGGAAGATCAATTTCCAGACGGCCTTGCGCGTCAAAAGTCTCGGTAATGTTCAATCCACTGTGGCGGATTTCGATCTTTGAAGACGGCCAGCACGGCGCGGAAACCGTTAGCCCGATCATCCCTGCAGGTTTCGCCTCTGCCTTCAAATTGGCTCGGCATGGCGCACCCTGTGGAACGAGCCTTGCGTCGTCGCGAGGGAGTTGCAGCAGCGGCTGGTCTCTGGTGACGCGATCGCGCAAGTTTGGGGGCGTCACAAATATCGGTGTCAAAGTGGCCGCAGGAGGCACCGGCAATTCCGGCGGCTGATCTGCGCCGCGGATCAGCGGCGCCGCGTCAGGTGTCGCCCCGGGTTTGGCTATCGGGGTATTCTTGACCGCCGCGGTCTGCATGACGTGGCCGCTGCCGAATGCGATAAGCAAGGTGCCAACAATCATCAGAACCCGCCGCCAATTCAGCGACGCAAATAAGCTCATTCCTGCCTCCGTTATTGGCCGCCGGAATTGCGGCGGCCGGGCCTGTCATTCGCGCAGGCCGATTATTAGGCAGAAGATTAAGGGGATTTTTCCGCCCTTGTCCGCGATCGCACACAAACTGCTGAAATTTCTGAGGCTTATTGAGTCGATTTCGCCACAGCGCGCTAGAGCGCGCCGTGACAATGTTTGAACTTTTTGCCGGACCCGCAAGGACAGGGAACATTGCGCCCGGGGTTTCCCCAAGTGGAGGGGTCGTTCTCATCAAAACCCGCGTCGATGGCTTCCTTCGTCGGGCCTGGCGGACCGTCATTTCCAGCAGGAGTTGCGGCACCTATCGCCGCTTGCTGCTGCGCCATCATTTTTTGCAGCATCGCTTGCTGTTCTTCTTCGGTCATTGGGCGGATTTGCGCGAGCTTCTGGGTCACTTCGCCGCGAAGGCTATCAAGAAGGCCTTCGAACAGCTGGAACGACTCGGTTTTGTATTCGTTCACCGGGTCGCGCTGGGCATA
>CAJHYP010000381.1_pt1 | contig 35745 bp, 26 predicted proteins | sample 9198731 | NCBI WGS metagenome assembly CAJHYP01 (sample SAMEA7708363, study PRJEB35096) | sediment metagenome | biome: marine neritic benthic zone biome [ENVO:01000025]; feature: sediment [ENVO:00002007]; material: shallow marine sediment [ENVO:03000034] sea grass bed [ENVO_01000059] ...
CACCTGCGGAAGATCCGCCAGCGAATGACCCGCCTGCGGAAGATCCGCCGGCCGAGGACCCACCTGCGGAAGATCCGCCGGCCGAGGACCCACCTGCGGAAGATCCGCCGGCCGAGGACCCACCTGCGGAAGATCCGCCAGCGAAGGACCCACCTGCAGAAGATCCGCCGGCCGAGGACCCACCTGCGGAAGATCCGCCGGCCGAGGATCCACCTGCAGAGGATCCCGGGGACCGGGGGGCGCCGCCGGAGCCTGTGGAGTCAGGCGGCGGAAGCAAGTTCTTCCTGCTTAAAATCCTGGAAGCGATCTTCAGCATATTCGGAGGCGGCAGGGATGACCCGCCATCGGCGCCCGCGACCGAACAGGCAGCGGTCAAGATCTATGACACGATGCTGGCCGATGTCGTGCCGGTCACCGAAATGGTGGACGAAGAGGCATCGACGAAAGAGGATGACGACGACGAATTGACCGACCTCGCCGCCTGATTTCAGGCGGGTCATATCTCGCAGAGCGCGGCCGGCCGGGACACCCTGGCCGGCCGTTCCTGTTGGTGCGCACGCTGCGATAATCTTTCAGCAACCACTCAGATCTGATAAGTATTTGTTATTTAATGTATATTTATCAATCTCCCCGGACATCGCCATCCGAGGAGCGCTTCGCATGCAGGACGTCTTTGCCGACCACGCCGTTGGCCTGACCGCGCCGGCCATACGGCCCGAAACCATCACCCCCAACGACGCTGTCGAGCTGACCCACGCGACGCGCGCGCTCTATGTCGGCCAGACCGGAAACGTCCGGGTCAAGACCACGTCCGGAGACATCGTAACGCTGGCCAATATGCAGGGCGGCATTTTGTATCCGATCCGTGTTCTCCAGGTCTTCTCGACCGGAACCACAGCCACCGATCTCGTCGGTCTGAGCTGAGGCAAATCCCATGGAGCTTTCGACCAGCGTCGGCCTTTACCGGGCGATGCAGCGGACGGCTGGCGCCGGACCGGTGCCGCCAGCGGCCCTTGGGCTTCTGCCCGATCTGACCCTTGAGACCGGGGCGGCGATGACGCCGGCGGATCTCTCTGTGGATTTCACTGGGCCTGGGTTGAGCTTTGCGCTGGCGCCGGCTTCGGACGCGCTGCCCGCCGGCCTTAATCTCTCGACCGCTGGTCTGCTCTCCGGCACCCCGGTTGCTGACGTCGGGCCGCTGAATATTGTCATTCGGGGCGCAAACGCGCACGGTGTCGCCGATAGTGGATTTTCGCTGACGGTTCAGGACATGCTGCTGACGTTCGATGCAACGCTGAGTGGCCTTACAACCAATCCGACTTATGGCGCCTCTGCCGAGGATGGCGTGGCGCTGAGTGCGGATGCGAGCAATTTTTCGGCGGCGCCGCCATCTGTGATCACATATCAGTGGAAAACGGTCGAGTCAGGCGCCATCGCCGGCGCCACCGGGCAGGTCTATACCCCCAATGCCGGGCTCTATGACGGCGAGACGCTCTATTGCACGATCACACCCGATGGCTATCCGCCAAAGGACACCGATAATCCATCGGTCATTCGCTGGGTGCCACCCCAGGCCGCCGGCAATCCCGGCGAGCAATTCTGGGATGTCGGCACCGGGGCGCAGGTCATCGATATGAGCCAATATGCCACCGGCGATCAGCTGGCCTGGTCGGTGGCGGGGCAGGGATGTTTGATCAATCCGGCCACCGGGCTTCTAAGTGTGATCACAGACTCGCAGGCTATCGGTGCTCTTGCGACAGTGACCGCCACCAATTCGGGCGGCGCGGCGGCGGTCGTCTTCACTTTCCACATCGAGGATCTCGCGGCCGGGCCGGGACCGGATCTGAGCCAGCCGATCCTCAATGACCTCACCGACACCATCGGGCTGACAGTCGACGAAGATTGCACAATCTACTGGCGCCGCGACCCGAGTGCGACCAACCCCGATCCCGCCCAGGTCATCGCTGGCGGTGGGCATGACAGCGGTAGTTTCGCCGTCACCCAGGGGGCGAACAACGCCAATATCACCTTCGCGACCGGCAACGATGGTCTGCAGGAGATAAGTTTCGTCGCGGCTGTGATCACAAACGAGCCCTCGCTGGTGCGCACCGTGGCGATCGATATCGACACGACGGCTCCGGCGCTGAGCATCAGCGTGCCGGCAGCAGGTGCGACCGGCGTGGCCAACGATGCCACCCCGGTTTTGACCTTTTCCGAGCCAATATCGGCTGGTACAGGCACGGTTTCGCTTTACGACGTCACCGGGGCCGCCACGTTTGAGGTCTTTGATGTGGTGGCGAATGCGGGCACCGGCGCGGGCCAGGTCGAGATTGCGGGTTCAGATCTGACGATCCGCCCCACCGCGCCGCTGACGGGTGGGCGCGATTATGCCGTGCTGATTGACCCCGGCGCGCTCCGCGATATTGCGGGCAACGACTTTGCCGGCATCACCTCGACCGCGACACTTGGTTTCTCGACCGGTAGTGCCGCGGTGATCGACACTGATTTCAATGCCGCCTTCCCGACGGCCCATGCCGCGGTCTGGGCCTCGATCCAGGCCAACCCCTTCAACGCAACGCCCGCGCATCTGCCGGGTGAGACCTGGGCGGCCTATCCCGTGACCGTGACCGACGGGGGAGTGGCGGCCGCAAAGACCGGGAATTACCCGCAAATCCGGTTCTCGGTGCCGGTTGAGATTGGCAAGACCTATTCGATCGACGCCGATTTCCCGGTGGGCGAAGGCAGCTGGGTTGGGCCTTTGCGCGTCAAGCTCGGCAGCGCGATTAACTTGAATGACTTTGCACAGATCGACGAGACCGAGGCGGGTCAGCCGCGGGTCGTCGAACTCAGGGGCCAGCAGATAACGGCGACGACGACCGATCTCTGGTTCGCGGTGATCGTCGAGACCAACACCGGCGGGGTCAACGGGGGTAACCCTGCGATTTCCATGCTGCGTATTGAGGAGGCGTGAGTTATGGCGTTTTCGAGACTTCTCACTGTGAATGTGACAGTCGGCTCGGGCGGAACGATTTCGACAACCACGACCTCGAATTTCGACTACAATGGTATCACCTATACATTACAAACAGCTGCGCCGGTCGGGTATTTCCTCGACGGCTCACCCTTCATTGTCTCGGATGGCGTCAACAAGATCACGGCGACGACCGAACCATCCGTTTCGCTCAACGGCGGTATTGCTTACGGGATGATGAAAAACCCGTATTGGAATTATGTTGGGGGAGACCCGGAGGCGGAGCAAGGCTTAGACGAATTTTTCGCAGATCATGCCGCCTTTGGCCGCGCCTTCGAAGTCCCCTATGTGGCCGCACTCAATATCGATCCGAACGTTTCAGACGATGCGTCATGGACAGCCGGCGAAGTCTGCACATTCATTAAGGCAATCCGAAGTCCCAATAAAACCGGACCGAATGCGCAGCACCAGACCTGCACTCGCTACGACCGCATCACGGTTCTTGACGAAGCGCCGCCGCTTCGTTCGATCCGGCCCAAATTCATGCCTGGAGCATCGGCGGTCAGCAAGATTATTCGTCAATGCCCAACGGCTGCCAGCTTCACGCGGCGCAATCACACGATGCCTGTCAGCTTTGGCGCAATCGCAGACGTGATCGCAGATGTCGAAGATGATCTTGGTTTCTTTTCGCACAACAGCGTTCTCCATCGCTTCTATCGCTTGACGCAAGAAAGCGGCACGGCGACCACAGGTTATTCCGCCTCCTTGGTCCCCGAACATTCGAAATTCATCTATGCGATGAACTCGACCGCACCAGACGCCACACAACTTGAGCAAATGCTGATCACGACCATGAAGCATGGTATCGATGTGGAGGCGATGCTTGATTACAAAGGTTCTGTTGATGCTAACGCCGGGCAAGGCGGTTGTCGTTGGGAATGGATGATGGCGATGGCCTGCGTCCTTGAAGACGCCACCATTTCAGATAAAATCCGGGGCCTGGCCCAGCCGGACAATTCACGGACTTTCTGGATCGACCAGAGCAACGTGGGGCAATCTGTCGGCAATCAATACACAAGCGGCGGCATCGTCAGCGGTGCGACATGCCAGACCTATTTCCAGGAAATGGTTGATATGCCGTGGTCAGAGCCGGACGAGTGGACCTCCGGTTATGGTCGTTACACAAACACTGGCGGCAAAATTATCGCCTGGGAAAACCTTGCCATCGCGTCTTTCGCCCAGGCGCCTGCGGGCTACGCTGACGGTCGCGCGCTGATCCTCAACGGCGGCGCTGAGAACGACCCGTCAAATCAATGGGCCGCAGGCCTTGCCTTTGCATCCCGGCAGAGAACGTGGGTTCCGGCCGTCACTTGGTCGCATACACTGGGACAAAATTATTTCGACGCCTGGGATACATTGGTAACAAGTGGCGGTATCAGCCAATGGGAGGGCAGGCCGAACCAGCCACCCCACGCACGGGAAAGCACCTTCGATCCACCGGCGTTTTTCTCAAGTCCATCATCGGGCGTGGCCCGGCTCGATATCGCGCCCGGCGGAAGCCCGGTTGAATATGACAACCACGGGGCGTCCCTGACCCGCGACATGCGAATATCACTCGACGGCTACCAGTGGATTGAAGACGCGGACATTACACTGACTGGCAATACTTACGATTGGACGGGTCTCATTCCCGGGGCGGAATATTGGTGTGGCTGGAGGATGGTGAATGAACACGGGGTCGGCGTTTGGTCAAACAACCAGCCGCTTAGTGGATCGTGGGCAAACCCAGACGAAAACACCGTCACGATCACGGGCGGTGGATCTGCCCTTGCGCCTTCGTGGACAGGGGGTGTCACGCCGAAGATCGTCAGGCGGCTTTATCCGAACTGGGACTACGACAAGGTCTGTGACGAAAATCCAGCGGCACTTTCGGTGGGTGATGAAGTGTTCTGTGGCGTCGGACATGTCGGCAACGCAGCCTATCCCGCGCCCACTTATACCTACCAATGGAAGCGAAACGGATCGAATGTCACGGGGGCTGCTTCGAAGAGTTACACAGTGCAGGCCGGGGACGTGGGCACGACTCTGACTTGCGAGATCGCTGCATCGAACGCGTCCGGAGCCGATGTGATTACGACGGCGGGAGTAACGGTGTCGTAATCAAACCAGGGTTTCTAGCCGGGAAGATCAGCGACAGGTCTCTTTCAGATGATGCCGGCGGCCATCTCGCGGAATTCGTCGTCGGTAGCGACAAGTTCGGCGAAGGTTCCGGAGGCGGCGATCCGGCCGTGCCGGAGCAGAAATATCCGATCGCAGTCGCGCACCGTCGTCAGGCGGTGCGCGATCATCAGGATGGTCTTTCGCCCGGCGATGTTGTTCACGGCTTCCATCACGGCTGCCTCGGTCAGCGTATCAAGCGCGCTTGTCGCCTCGTCGAAGATCAGCAGCGCCGGATCGCTGTAAAGTGCCCGCGCGATGCCGACGCGCTGGCGTTGCCCTCCGGACAGCCGCACGCCGCGTTCGCCCACTTTCGAGTCATATCCCTCGGCCGTTTCGCCGATCACGAAGTCGTGCAGCGCGGCGATCCGGGCGGCGCGTTCGACGGCGGCCATGTCGATCTGGTCGCGCGGAATGCCGAAGGCAATGTTCTCGGCAACACTGCCATCGGAAAGGAAGATCGTCTGAGGAACATACCCCAGCGTCTTCTGCCAGGCGCGGCGGTTTTCGTCCGTTAGTGCGACGCCGTCGACGACAATCCGGCCTTCGGAAGGATCGAGCAGACCAAGAACGATGTCGACCAAAGTGGTTTTGCCCGCTCCGGTGCCTCCGACGATACCGATCGTGGAGTTTGCCGCGATCGACAAAGAGATGCCTCTAAGCGCATGCTGCGCTGTCTCGGGATAGGCATAAGCGACGTCTTCGAGATCGAGCTGATGCGCCAGCGGCATTTTCGGCAAGCGGGAGCGACGGTCGATCACGTCGTCGGTTTCCTGATCCAGGGTCTTCAGATCCTGGTGGATGCGCTCGATGATCGGCAAGGCAGACCGCAGACCGGTGCCGCGCTGGTAGATCTGCTGGAGCGCTGGGATCAGTCTAAGCCCGATGACCGCGATCAACCCGAGTGTCGGAATCAAAGCGGTCACGTCGCCGTCGCCGCGCATCATTAGGACGAGAATCAGCAGGATCATGCCCCCGAACGCGATGGCTTCAAGCCCGTAGCGAGGAAGGGCGATTAGAATCTGTATCTTAGTCAGCGTGCGTGCCATCGAATACGCGGCAACGCGGAACCGGTCGAGAAAGCCGCGCTCGAGCGACATCAGCTTGAGTTCTTTGACGCCGCCGGTAGCCTCCTGGACGACATGGAAGCGAGCTTGGTTGGCCTTCATCCGGGTTGCTCCAAGCCGCACCATAAGCTTGCGGACGGCAAGAAAGATCAGGCCGTAGGCCCCGCCAAGCAGTGCCGCTCCCACGAGTGCGATTTGCGGCTCCATCAGACAGAGAATACCGATCAGCAGAAAGACGGTGAAGGCTTCGGGAATGAGTCGCATTGCGGGTAGTAAGCCTTCTCCCACGACGCGGTCGACTTCGCTCAGGATCGACCCGCCGAGTGCTGAAGTATGACGGGACAGGAACCATTCATAGGGCTGGAGCAGGTAGCCGCGCAGCAGTCTGGCACTGAAGGAATAGGAGCGCATGAGCGCAAAATGGGTTGTGAGCCAGACCGATATGGTCTTCACCAGCAGACCGAGCACGACGACTGAGAAGACAAGGATGCCGAGTCGAATCATGAAGCTCTGCGCGTTGTCGAAGCCGAAGAAGGTGTAGAGCCTGTTCAGTGCGGGGTTGGTCTCGATCAGCGTCGGATCGGACACGATCTGCAGGAAGGGAAGAATCGAGGTCAGCGATACGGCTTCGAGGAATGAAAGGCAGAAAGCGATACCGACCAGCAGCCAGAATTTCCGGCGCTCGGAAGGGTTCATGATCTCGAGAAGCAAACGATACGCGTGAAACACCGGGTTGCAATCCTGACTTTAGTGACGCCGTGGTCGGCGGTTTGACAGCCGCACGGAGCAGCGAAAATTGCGACACAACATCGAGAATACTCACCGAAGGTTGTGGGATAACACCGGGGTAGAATGTAACCTTTGCACGTACATCTCGCCATTTTTTAACACTTACTGTCCCCGGAGTGTTGCACGTCTGCCTCCTGTCGCCCGCGTTCCCGACCCTGAGGTACGCAACCGAGGCGGGCGAATGAGGTGTTGGGCACAGCAAAGCCGCCTGGCAACGAATTGTTTACCCTGTGCTCCGAGGGTGTGGCAGATACGTTGTTCAGGAACCCCGGCTTGTCTCAGATCAGTTTCGATGCTGTCATTGCTACGCGAGACCGTCCGGATGCACTGGCCCTTTCGGTGCCGGCGCTCCTTGGTCAGTCACGCCGGCCCTCCAAGCTAATCGTGATTGATGCATCAGACAACCATGCAGCCGTTCGCCGAACTGTCGAGCGGGCGGCCAAGGGCTGGAACGGCGAGGTTATCGTCGAACATAGTCCCCCGGGCTTGACTAGGCAGCGCAACCGCGGACTGGCCCACGTCGACGCACCAGTCGTGTTCTTTCCCGATGATGACTCGATCTTCCTGGAGGGGGCATCGGCTGAGATCATGTCAGTCTACGATCGCGATGACTGTGGCCGGATCGCCGGAGTCTGTGCGGCCGAAGCTGCTTCGCCGCCTGACGGGCTTTTGCCCAACGCCTGCACCTCGGTAAGGGGGAATTCTGCACTGCGACGCGGCACACTTCTGCTGCGGCGATGGTTGGAGAGACGGTTTTATGTGCTCAAGCCCGCGCTTCTGCTTGGGAGGACGCTGAACGCCGGCAGCCGGTTGCCGGAGTGGCTTGCCGAGATGGACGTCGTACCCGTGGAATACATGACCGGCTTCCGGATGACGTTCCGCACCGATGCAATCCGTCCGACCGGGTTCGACGAGGCTCTTGGCGCTTATGGTCTCGAGGAAGACGTAGATGCCAGTTTCACCGCGATGCGCGCCGGTCTCGTGGTGGGCGCACGCCGGGCACGTGTCTACCATCATCGCTGGCCGAACAAGCGGGGCGACCCGTATGCGCTTGGCCGGATGGAAGTGTTGAATCGCGCCCATGTTCTTCTGAAACATGCGCGCGGAGCCCCCGGAACGGAACCGCTGCGTGACGCGATCTGGCGTCGGCATCTCGGGTTCACGGTGCTTAAACTGCTTAGCTTGCTTCCCTGGCTTCACCGATCCGAGACACGCATGAGATTTGCTGGCGCCTATCGGGGGCATCTTATGGCCGTGCAGATCAAGAAGTATCAGACGATGCGTGACAGCGGGCACACGGTTTCTGCCCGGTCTGCATAGTGAAACGGCTTGGCATTTGAAAACCGCACCGACATTCGGCAAGGTGTCGCAGAAATCCGAGCGAGCGAAATCCATCTATTGTCGAGGGCGTGCAGTTGACGACCAGTATGGTGGCAAAAGCCAGGGGGCGGGTATGGATGGCGCAGGCTTTTCTGCTCAGCCTGATGGTGCCTTTCAATATCTCCGTCGGGGCGATTCTGCTAACGCCGCACCGGTTGGTGCTTCTGGTGTTGTTTGTGCCACTCTTCGCGAATCTCTACGTGTTCAGACGCGTCGGTCCCGTCCTTCTAGCGGACTGGTTGTTTCTGGCTTTTGTGCTCTGGACCGGTGTAGCCTTTGCGGTCAATCATCCGATCGGCGAGATTATCGAACCCTTTGGCATTCACACTGTCGAGTTCATGGGCGGCTACATGCTCGCACGCGTGGCAATTCGGTCTTCGGCAGACTTCATGCGGGTCGTCTGGACGCTCTTCATTCTCGTCGCTGCGCTTCTGCCTTTTGCGCTGATTGAAAGCATCAGCGGCAGACCGGTGCTGCTGGAAATCATTCCGGGTACGACTGTGAAGCCGATCTATGCCGACGCTCGCCTTGGTCTCAGGCGCGCGCAAACGATTTTCGTGCATCCGATCCTCTTTGGTGTATTCGTATCAAGTGGCTTGGGCCTGTTCTGGTATGCTCTGCGTCCGCAGAGCCTGAAATTTATAGGCGCGCCGCTTGCTGTGGCCGCAACCTTCGTCTCGCTTTCGGCGGGTGCGCTTTTGTCCGTGGTCGCTCAATCGATTTTCATTGGCTGGGAAACTCTGCTGCGCACGCTACGTCGCCGCTGGCGGCTTTTCTTCGTTCTGTCCGTCGCCGGCTATGTGACAATCGACCTCTTGTCGAACCGTACGCCGTTTCACGTCCTGGTGACCTATGGCACATTCTACCAAAGCTCCGCCTACGGGCGGATCACGATCTGGAACTATGGGATCGAAAACGTCTGGGCGAACCCAGTTTTCGGGCTCGGTCTCCGGGATTGGGCACGGCCAGCCTGGCTGCCCGACAGCGTTGATAATTTCTGGCTTCTCAATGCGATGCGCTACGGTCTGCCAGGGATTGCCTTATTCATTGCGGCACTGATTGTCATGATTCGACAGGTTGCCTTGGCCGCACTGACCACACCCGACGATCGAAGGGCCCGGGCCGCCTATCTGGTTGTCTTCGGCGGAATCACCATTGCCGGCGGCACTGTACACTATTGGCACGCGATGTTGGCCTTTGTGATGTTGCTCTATGGATCAGGTCTTTGGACAGTGTCTGGCGGCGCGGTCACCGGCGGCAATGCGGCGGAGCCAACCACCGAAGAGCGCCGTTCGCGTTACACTCGACAACTGAAACCCGGCATGCCGATTGGTGCTGATGTCAGTGGTCGGGCGACGACTGCCTTGACGGGTCTGCAGTCGTCAAGATCTCGCGATAAAGAGCCTCGAGCCGCGCCGCCCTCTCGGACCAGCCACCGACGCTCTTAAGCCGCTCGACCGCCGCTGCGCCCATCCGCCGCCGCCGCTCGGGATCGAGCGCGAGCGCCCGGATCGCCTGTGCGATGTCGTGGGCGAATTGTGCGGGCGTCTCAGCTTGTAGTCTGATCGCGCAGGTGTCATCGAGGATGAAATCCGGCCCCCCGCGCGCCGCGGCGATCACCGGCAGTCCCCATTCCATCGCCTCGAAGAAGACCCCGCCCATAGGTTCGCGGAAAGAGGGAAAGGCGAAGATATCGGCCGCAGCGTAAAGCACGTCGACTTGCTGCCTCGGCACCTGACCCAGGAACCGCACCTGGTCGGCGACGCCAAGCGTTTCGGCCTCGGTGCGCACCAGCGCGATCTCAGGGCCGTCGCCGGCGCTTGTCAGCCGCACGCCCGGCAGATCCCGAAGCTCGGCAAGCGCCCGCACCACGTCGCGCAGCCCTTTGGTGCGCACGCCCCGGCCGACATGCAGAAGGTGTGCCTCGCCCGGGCCGCTCGTCCGCGTCACCTCAGGAAAGCGGCCTTCGTGGCCACGTTCCAAAATTGGCTCGAAGCGGCGTACCGCCACGCCGGTCTCGCGCAGCGTCTCGGCGACATAGGGCGCGACGCCAAGGATCAGCTCGGCCCCCTCATATCCGCGTCGGAGCGCGCGATCGTGTCGGAGCCGCCAGCGGTCGAATTTGCGGGCCCTTGCTGCGAACCCGGTTTCGCGGACTTCTCCTTGAAATCCGGGCGGGGTCTCCAGCGAGCCACCGAGCGGTCCCACGACGTAAGGAATTCCGAGGTCCCGCAGCGGCGAGGCATAGCGCATCGCCTGTGGCAGCACCTGATGTGCCACGTCCCAGCGGGTGCCCCGGGCAAGCTCGAATCTGATCCGGCGCCGCACTTGGGAGAAGAAAACCGGCAGCCACGGCTTGGCGGACATATTCAATTTGCGAAAATGTGTGTTCAGCCAAGTGGGCTCGAGAAACGAAATTACCTGGGCGCGGGGAAGCTGTTTTGCTGCATCGATTTCGCCATCGTTGACGGTCAGAACAGTGATGTCGGCGCGCTCAGCGAGTGCCTCGACCCATTTGAAGATCGAGTAGACCTCACCTAAGCCATCGCCGTTCAGATAGGGGGCAATGATCAGTACCCTGAGCCGCTTGGGCACGTCAGGCATGGCCGGCGCGCACCAGGTCTTCGAAATAGGCGATGGTCGGCTTCAGCCCTTCGTGGAGCGGCACCTTCGGTTCCCAGCCGAGCTTTTCCCGGGCCAGAGTGATATCGGGGCGGCGCTGCTTCGGGTCGTCCTCCGGGAGCGGCTTGTGCACCAGCGTCGATTTCGACCCCGTCAGGCTCAGCACCGCCTGCGCAAGTTCGATCATGGTGAACTCGCCGGGATTGCCCAGATTCACTGGCCCGGTCATCTCCGGGGCCGAAGCCATCAGCCTGAGGAAGCCGTCGATCAGATCGTCGGCATAGCAGAACGACCGGGTCTGGGTGCCCTCGCCGAAGATGGTAATACTCTCGCCCTTCAGCGCCTGCATGATGAAGTTCGACACCACGCGCCCGTCGTGCGGGTGCATCCTGGGTCCATAGGTGTTGAAGATGCGCACGACCTTGATCTCGAGGTTGTGCTGCCGGTGATAGGCAAACAACCGTGTCTCGGCGCAGCGCTTGCCCTCGTCATAGCAGGACCGCTGCCCGATCGGGTTAACGTTGCCCCAGTAATCCTCGGTCTGCGGATGCACCGTCGGATCGCCGTAGACTTCCGAGGTCGAGGCCTGGAAGATCCGCGCGCCGGTGCGTTTCGCCAGCCCCAGCATGTTGATCGCGCCATGGACGGAGGTCTTTGTCGTCTGCACCGGGTCGTGCTGGTAGTGGATCGGCGAGGCGGGGCAGGCGAGGTTATAGATCTCGTCGACCTCGATATAGAGCGGGAAGGTCACGTCGTGGCGGATCAGTTCGAAATTGGGCTTTTCCATCAGATGCGCGACATTGCCGCGACGGCCGGTGAAATAATTGTCGACACAGAGGACTTCGTTCCCCGCGTCGACCAACCGGTCGCAAAGATGGCTGCCGAGAAAGCCGGCACCGCCGGTGACGAGAACGCGTTTGGCGGTGGGATTGACGATGTCGGACATGGGGAACCTTTAACTCCTGATACCTGTCTCAGCGCCCCTCGTGCTTACTCTTCCCGCGGGGGCCGGGTCCACCGCGAGACGACAGGGCTGGACGATTTTTGCGCCGGGGTGGCCGCGGCGCATACTCCGGCCCGGAATTAATTCAAATTTAAGGGAAATTCATCAGATTCTCCCCGGGGTAAGGCGGCCTGGCAAAGGAGCATTCATGACGGCCACGATCGGTATCTGCCTCGCCACCTTCAACGGCGCGCGGTTTCTCGCCGCACAGCTCGACAGCATTGCCGCCCAGAGCTTCACCGACTGGCATCTCTATGCCCGCGACGACGGATCAGTGGATGGCACGCTGGAGATCCTTGCCGATTTCGCCTTCCGCTACCCCGACCGGATGACGATCCTGCGCGACGGGGCGAGCCGGCTGGGTGCGCGCGAGAACTTCGCACGTCTTCTCGATGTGCTCCGCGAACCTTATGTCGCCTTCTCCGATCAAGACGATCTCTGGCGTCCCTGGAAGTTGGCCCTGGCCTTGGGAGCCATGCGCGCGCTCGAGGCACGCCGAGGCAGTGGACAGCCCGCTATGGTTCATGCCGACCGTAGGGTAATCGATGCGGAAGGGCGCGAGATCGCACCCTCCTACTGGGGCTCACGCGGAATTGATGCTGGGGCGGCCGATTTTGGTACTAGCTTGGCATTCTGCCTGGCTGCCGGCGCGACGATGTTGGTCAACCGGGCGCTGGTGGAAAGAGCGCTGCCACTGCCGCGAGATGCGTGGATGCACGATACTTGGATTGAGCTTACGGCCCATGCCTTCGGGGCGGTCACGGCGCTCGACGAGATCGCGCTCGACTGGCGTCGCCACGGCGCGAATGCCACCGGCGCTATAGCTGATACCTCCGGCCGGGCAGCGCGGCGCCCTTGGGCGCGTGCGGCTCGGCTCTTTCGCGATCTCGACCGCCAGCGGGGGATCTATGCCGGCTATCTGGCCCAGGCCGAGGCCTTCCGCCGCCGTTTTGGCAAGGCGCTCGACCCGATCGACAGGCTTCAGCTAGACCGGTTCGTGTCACTGCCGGAACGGTCGAGTGCGGACCGGTTCCTGACCGCCCGCCGCTTCGGCATCGCGCCGCCCGGCTTGGCGCGGAGGCTGGTGTTTGCCGCGCTTACCGGTCGTTCGACAGCCCGTCGGCAGAAGAAGGCGAACCCCAGTTCCCGCGTTGCCACGATTTCGCTATTGAAAGACCTGCCGATATTCCGCTAGCCGGTAGACGCCGTGGAACGATCGAGTCCGAAAATAGTACAATGTGTGTCTCCGCCAACTCCCGCATGTCGGCAGAAATCGACCGGTGCCTATCGCCGCTTCTAGAAGGTTATCGCAGTTACGCGCTTCTGGATTTTCCGGATCATATGAATATCGGCGATTCCGCCATTTATGCCGGGGAACTGGCAATCTTGGACCGGCAATTCGGTGTTCCGGCGGCGCTGGTCACCACTTACCATCACCCGGTCGAGCCGGTCGCGGCCTTCTCGACGGACACCGTTATCCTTTTGCATGGCGGAGGCAATTTCGGTGATATCTGGGGCCCTCACCAGCTGTATCGCGAGGCCGTTCTGGACGCCTGCCGTGATCACAAGGTGATCCAGCTTCCGCAATCCATCCATTTCAGTGATGAGACAGCGCGCGGTCGCACGGCGCGGGCCATCGCGGCGCATCCGGATTTCACGCTGCTGGTCCGGGACAAACCCAGCTTTGCCCTGGCGCAGAATTTTTTTGACTGCCAGACCCTCATGTGTCCGGATATGGCTTTTGGGTTGACCCCGGTGACACCCCCGAAGGTTCCGATCCGGCACGAGATCCTGTGTCTGATGCGCGAGGATCACGAACGCGTGGCGGACGTCGACCCGGACGGCTTTGTCAGCCTGGGGCATGTCGCCGACTGGCCCGTCGACATGGACTCGCTCAGCTCTCTTTCGCGCGTCGTCCTCAGGTTCGGGGAACACCTGCCGATTGCTCGGATGCGCAGACGCGAGCAATTCTACCGCATACGGGCGCGGGCCCAGACCCGCCGGGGTTTCAGAATGATCGCTGCCGCAGAGCGTGTCGTGACCGACCGCCTGCACGGTCACATCATGTCATGCCTTCTGAACAAACCGCACGTCGTTCTGGATAATTCCTACGGCAAGGTGTCGAATTTCATTGAAGCCTGGCCGTCCGATTCATACACGCGACGGGCGACCGATCTGAAAACGGCGCGCGCCGCGCTCGAAGAATTTTCCACATAGATATCAGAGAGTTACCGTGCATGCACGGCTTTTTTTGCGTTCGTGCGCCAGAAAAGGGCTCAACGCAGGCGCAGCCCGTGAAGCACCCGGGCGAACAGCATTCCGGCGATGTAGCGTGACAGCATCAGCGGCGACATCTTCAGCCCCTGCCAGACGAAGGGACGGCCAAGCCGGGGTTTGCCGGCTCGGGCAAGCCGGCGCCCGAGCGCGTAGCGAACGCTTCCGTGCGCCTCGGGGTATTCCTCGTAAATGGCGCGGTTGTTCTTGAGGATGCGGACCAGACCAATGATTTTTTTCCTGTTGTCACGCGAGATGCTGTCCGGCGACACGTAGGACAGGACGACCGGTTCGGGGCTTTCGAGGATTTTTGTATGCTGCAGCAGCCGGATCGCTAAATCCCAGTCTTCGCTGGCGCGCGCGCGGGCATCGAACCAATCCGCGTCCGGAAGGCTGCTGCGGCGAAACAGGGTATTTTGCACGCTGAGGCGGTTCTGGTACAGAGTCCGCTTGAGCTGGTCTTCCTCAAGCGACAGCGGCGCCCCGGATGACGGTTCGCATACAACACGGCCCGGTCCGCTGATCCGGGACGAATCCGCGCCATAGAGAATCCGCGAGCCCGCCACCGCACCGACCGATGCCGGCAGACTATCGATCAGCGCGACCTGACTGGCGAGCTTTTCCGGCAGCCAGATATCGTCGCTGTCCTGAAAGGCGATCAGACGCCCCTTTGCGGCCGCGAGACCAGTGTTGCGCGCCGCGGCTGCTCCTTGGTTTCGCGTGTGCCGCAAGCGGATTAGGCGGGGATCGTCAAATGTACTCAAAACCGGATCGAGATCCACGGTAGAGGCGTCGTCCACAACGATCAGCTCCAGGTCCTGGAAAGACTGGTCGAGTACCGTGCGGCACGCGTTTCCGAGTGAAGCCGGACGATTGTAGACAGGTAGAATAACGGAAACGGTTACGGTCATGGCATAACTGGGGAAAATGTCGGATGGGCCGGTTTGTAGCACAGCTCTTCGGGCAATCTAGGCTTGCTGCAACATCAAGGCTGGCGCGCGAATGTGGTAAAGGCAAAAAACAACATAATATTCCTTATGCGCGAACCAATCGCAGCTCTCTCTGTTTTGCCCAATGGGTGTGCAAATTCCGCACGCCTGACGGCACCATCGACTTTGTGGCGCGCCTGTCCGCGTTCAAAACGGCACGTAACGCGGCAGCTTAAGCAGGGTCTCGGCCATGAGCGCCTGCAATCGGGCATCCGCGGCCGCCTCTGGCTCCCGCGGAGCGATCGCTGTGGTGAAGCGGACCAGCGCGCCGTCGGTGCGGCCGCGGGTGACCCCATCTCGGATGACGCTGAGCTTGGCGGCAAAATCATTGGTCATGCGTTTGCCGCGCTGTTCGAACCAGTAATAGACCAACTGTTTCGCCTCGCCCTTCTGAATCACCGCGCGATTGAGTTCGAAGACCCCGTAAGGCGTGCCGGACATGTCCACCTCGAAAGGGTCGATCGAGAAGATCTCCCAGCCGCCCACCGGCAGGCAAACTTCCGGAGAATGGATGCCCTCGCCCTCGGTTTGCTGGAGGTAATAGGCGGAGAAGAAGTTCACCGCCCCGCCGGTTTCCGAAATGTAGCTGGCATTGAGATAATCGTCCGCGCCCAGTACCCGCTCGACCGCCGGTTCGAGGATGGTGGCGCGCCCGGACCAGTCGCCGATCCGGCGCGGAAAAAGCCGGAAGCTCTCGCGTTCGATCGCCTCGCCTTCGGGCAGGCCGACGGCCAGATAGGCGCCTGAGACCGCCACCGCCACCACGGTTGCCGCCGCCGCCGCCCGGCTGGGAAGCACGGCAAAAAGCCGCGCGGCGATGCCGCCGAAGCCGTCGAAATCCACGTCGATCGCATCGCGCAGGGGCAGTGTGTCGCGATGGAGCTGCTGCAGCACCACCGCCATCCCGAACAGGATGCCGATGCAGGCGAGGAAGATGATCCAGCCCTCGAAGAAATGCAGGAACCCTTCCGCCTGTTCGATGCCGTAGGAATTGACCAAGATGCCGATCACACCGATCCGGAACGAGTTCATGAAAACCGCGATTGGCGCCGCCGAAAGAAGCAGGATCGCCTTGTGCCACAGGGGCCCGCGGTAAAGGATCGAAAAGAGATAAGAAAAGCTCAGAATCGGGAACAGATACCTCAGCCCCGAGCAGGCCTCGGCCACCTGCAGCTTGTAGACGCCAAGATCGATGATGTTGCCGTCAAGAAACACCGGGATGCCCGCAATGGAAACAAACCAGACACCGACGACGGATGAGACTCCCTGCAGAAACACTGTCATCTGCCAGTAGAGGAACTGCGGCAGCGGCAGCATGAAGACCAGATGGAAGACCGGCAGCTGGTGGCGGATGCCGCGGTGCCAGCCGAAAACCACCAGCATGACGCCGCCCACCCAGATAATGAAGGCGTAAGTGACGATATCCGGTATCCGCGCGACATTGCCGAAAGCCGCGATCACAAGCGCGCCCGCAATCACCAGAACGCCGGGCCAGCGATGCTTGGGCGGGCCGTCAGCAGCAGGCGCGTTGCGGCGCTCGCGCAGGAAAAGATAAAGCGAAATCAGTGGGATAATTGGCCCGTGGCTGTACTCGGGCGTGGCCCAGGCCCGGGCGAGGCTCTCAAAGCCCAGCCAGAACACCGGCACCGCGGCCGCACACATGGCGAAAAACAAAAGAAAGCCGGGCGCATTCATCGCCAAACCGGGCCGCTTTTCCAGGCTTACTCCGTCACTCATCGACATGGACACTCTATCACGATTTTCCGCAGCGCTCCGATTCCAAGGCTGTGAGGCACTATACCGGAAATCACCTGGGGTCGTCATGGCGTTTCATCACAATCCGGTCAGGCATGTCTGGTGTGCATCAGAGGATCCGCGCCGGGGCCAGACTCGGCGGAAATTTTTGCCCTTCCAGGTCCGGGCGTGGCATGTCCGGTGTGCGCGTGTCAGAGTAGCACCACCTTTTCGTAACGGGCAGGGAAATAAGAGCAATGCGCCGGGTAATTCTGAATTTCCACGGGATCGGTGAGCCCGCGCGCGCACTCGAAGCGGGCGAGGCCGCCTATTGGGTGTCACCCGGTATTTTCGCGGATACCATCTCGCTGGCGGTCTCGCTGGCCGATCGGGTCGAGACTGGCTTCACCTTCGACGACGGTAATGCTTCGGATCTCGCCATCGCTGCGCCACGGCTGACGGAGGCCAAGATTCCGGCCGTATTCTTTCCGCTTGCGGCACGACTTGGTCAGCCGGGTTCGCTCAATTCGGCCAGCCTGAAGGAGCTCGTGGCCATGGGTCATAGGATTGGTAGCCATGGGGCGGATCACGCCGATTGGACGGCACTTGATACAGATGGCCAGAGGCGGGAATGGACCTGGGCGCGGGACCAGATCGCCGAGGCGGTGGGTGCGCCGGTAACCGAGGCGGCGATCCCCTTCGGCCGCTACAATGCGAAGGTGCTCGGTGATCTTCGCGCGGCTGGCTTTGCTCGGATCTATTCTTCTGATGGCGGCAGCTGGTCGCCCGGCGACTGGCCGGTGCCGCGCACCTCGCCTCGGGCGGACATGACGCTCGCCGATATCGAGGCTGTGCTTTTAGGTCGAGAAAGCCCGTTCCGGAGACTTCGTCGCAAGGTCGCGCGGGTGGTAAAGGCGCGGCGCTGATGGCCCATGTTCTGATCGGATTCGCCGAGGCGTTGCCTGCGCCTGAGGTGGTATTTTCGCTTCGCGCGGCAGGGCATCGGATCAGCGCTTTTGCACGGACCGACGCGCTGCCGCTTGCGCGGTTGCCAGTTGACTTGCATGTTCTTCCGGCGCCCGAAGTTGACTCCATAGCGGCGAAAGCGGCGCTTTGCGATCTGATAGCGAGAATCGGGGCCGATGTGGTTCTGCCGCTCGACGACGCTGGGCTCTGGCTTGTCCACGCTTCTGATACAGGCATGGCTCGGGTCACAGGCCCTGACGCCGCGCAGGTCGCGCTCGACAAGGTCGCGCAGATCGCAGCGGCGAAGGCGGCAGAGCTCGACGTACCGCCAACCGTGCACTGGGACGGAAAACCGGGAGCCGTGCCCGATATCACCTGGCCTGCCATCGCAAAGCCCGGTCTTGCCTTGGTCGAGGCCAGTAACCGGTTGGCCAAGGGCGATGCCGTCTATCTCGACGGGCCAGAGACCGACTTCTTCGCCGAGGATCGGACAGCCGGGGCGCCTTGGCTGATCCAACCACTGATTGCCGGACAGGGTGAGGGCGTCTTCGGGTTCGTCACGGGCGATGGCGCGGTTGCGGCGTGGTCGGGGCACCGGCGGCTGCGGATGATGAACCCTCACGGTTCAGGTGCCTCGGCCTGTGAAAGCACAATGCCCGATGTCTCGCTTAACGATCGGATCGTGGTCTTTCTGACCGCCATCGGTTGGCGCGGTCCCTTCATGGTAGAACTTTTACGCGACGCCAACGGTACCCCCTGGTTCATGGAGCTGAACGGGCGCATGTGGGGTTCAATGGCGCTCGCCAGGCGACAGGGCTTCGAATATCCCGCCTGGGCGGCGGCACAGGCGCTCGATCCGGACTTCGTGCCCGACGCCCCGGCCCCGCGCCAGGTCTCGGTTCGGCACTTGGGTCGTGAGCTCTTGCACCTCGCCTTTGTGGCTCGTGGCCCGAAGAGTGGATTTCACCGTACAGGCTGGCCCCGGCTCAGGGCCAGCCTTGCTGCCGTGCTGCGCCCGGGTCGAGGGCATGGGTTTTATAACCACGATCCGGAGCATCCCCGCTATTTCTTGCGTGACGCGGCCTGGACACTCAGAAAGGCGCTGCGCCGATGAGACCGCTCCGCGTTGTGCTTCACGTCCATTCGACTTGGTCCTACGATGGGCGCTGGCCGCTTCGCAGAATTGCACGGCTATACGGTGCATTTGGCGTCGATGCGGTGATGATGACCGAACATGATACCGGCTTCATCCCGGAGCGCTTCGACGACTATGTCGCTGCTTGCGCTGAAGCCTCGACCCGCCGATGCCGGTTGGTACCGGGAATTGAGTATTCCGACCCATCGAATGACGTCCATATCCTGACCTGGGGCCTCGACCGTTTCCTTGCTGAGGGCCGACCAGTCCCGGAGACATTGGCGGCGATCGCTGATGCTGGAGGCGCAGCCATCTTCGCGCATCCAGTGCGTCGCGACGCCTGGGCAAAGTTCGACCCGGCCTGGACAGCGGGGCTTCACGGGATCGAGCTCTGGAACCGAAAGTCGGACGGGGTGGCGCCCGGGATCCAGGCTGAGGAGCTCATCGCCCGGACCGCATTGCCGGCAACGGTGGGTCAGGACTTCCACAAACTGCGTCACATATGGCCGCTGACCATGCGGATGACAGCCGATCCGGACGACCCGGCGCCCGGAGTGGTTGCCGCTTTGCGCGCCGGCAACGCAGTGCCCCATGCTTTCCGCAGGCCGGTGCTGGATGCTGACGGCCAGGTCATACGTAACCCGCACGACTGGCTGGAAAAATGCCGACGCTGGTTCAGGGATAAGATCCGACGTCGGCACTGAGATTGGCTCCTATCCCACACCTGTCACTCGCGCCGCCAGTACCGCCAGCGCGATGATCATCGCGCCGCACATCAGGCTGACCCGGTCGGTAACAGCAAAGACAATCGGGTCGTCGTGCATTCGGCTTCGGTGGGTCAGCATCACTATGCGGGAAAGCCAATAGATCAGCACTGCGCAGATGCCCCAAAGCGCGGACGGGAAGGAATAGAGCCGTGCGACCGCATCCGAGGTCAGATAAAGCCCCGCCACCAGCACCGAGACATAGCCCGCGGAAAGCCCCATCATCGTGATGAGCGGCAGATCTTCGGGCAGATAGCCGCGCCCGGCCGCCTGTGTGTCACCGCGGGCGACCAGATCAACGAGTTCGGCCTGCCGTTTCACTGCCGCGAGTGCGAGAAAGAAGAAGATCGAAAACCCCAAAAGCCAGACCGAGGGCGGATTGTCGGTCGCGGCGGCGCCGGCGATGACGCGAAGTGTGTAAAGCCCCGCCAACATGCAGATGTCGATCACCGTCACGCGCTTCAGCACCAGCGAATAGGCCAGCGTGCAAAGGTAGTAGAAGGCCAGGACAGCCAGGAACAATGGTCCGGCAAACGTCCCCACCGCGACACCTGCGGCGAGCAGCCCCGGTGCCAGAAATAGCCCCCAGGACAAGGGCAATGCGCCGCTGGCGAAGGGGCGGAGCTTCTTGCGCGGATGGGCGCGGTCGGCGGAAAGATCCAGAAGGTCGTTCAGCACATAGACACTCGAAGCCGTGAGGCAGAAGGCGACAAATGCGGCAACGGCGGCTATCAGCGAGGTGCTGGTGACATCGTGCGCCAGCAGCATCGGCACGAAGAGCAGGAGATTCTTCAGCCATTGGTGCGGGCGAAGCGCGCGTATCGTTGCCTGTGCCGCGCCTTTGGGCGTGGCGGCGCTTTCCAGATGTTTGACTGATTCAGAGGAAATTCGCGATTTGAGGGATTCCGGTGCATCGACGCTGATCGCTTCCGAAGCCGACGCCCAGACCGGCAGATCGGCCGCACTGTCACCGATATAGGCAAAGCCCTTCTCCCCGTATTTTCGCGCGAGCGCCTCGGCCTTCGCGCTGGCCTTCAGGTTGGTGGTGCCGTCGGATGCCATCACCTCGTCGAAAAGACCAAGGTGGTCGGCGATCGCCTGGGCGATACTTTTGTCGCTGGCGGTGGCCAGAACCACGGTCGCGCCCTCAGCTTTTCGGGAGCGGATCTCGTCCAGCACCGCCTCCTTGTATGGCAGTGCGGCCACATCGACATCCGCCGCCTCTGCCAGCACCGCCTTCAACGCCGCACGGCCCCCGGTCAGAAACCCTGCCGTTGCGCGCAGCACCTGCCCCCGGTCCGAACCCAGCGTCGCCCAGAAGCTTTCGTGCAGCATGTCGCTGGCAATCAGCGTGCCGTCCAGATCGACCGCGAGTACCGGCTTATGCGCATCACTCATGCCCCGCCGCCCTCTTTGTGCCAGGCCCATGTATCAGCCAATATCGTCTCTAAATCAGAGCTTTTCGGCCTCCAACCCAATTCTTCAGCGGCCCGCGCGCTGCCCGAGACCAGCCGTGTCGCGTCGCCTGCGCGCCGCGGCCCGACGCGGATCTGAGGCTCATGTCCGACCACTTTGGCCGCCGTCTCGATCACTTCTCGCACCGAGGCTCCCCGGCCGGTGCCAAGATTGTATGTCCGGCTGCTGCTGCCCGTCAGAAGCCGCTTCAGCCCCGCCACATGGGCCGCCACCAAGTCATCGACATGGATATAGTCGCGAATGCAGGTGCCATCGGGCGTCGGATAGTCGTCGCCGTTGATTGTCATTTCCGGCAGCCCGCCTTCGAGCGCCGCCAGCAGCCGCGGGATGATATGGGTCGCGCCCTCATGCGTCTGCCCGATGCCGGCGCCTCTGGCCGCCCCGGCGACGTTGAAATAGCGGAAAATGATCGATGTCAGCCCGTGCGCGGTTCCCATGTCGGCCAGCATCATCTCAGTGGCGCGTTTTGAGGCCCCGTAGGCGTTGTTCGGACCGATCGGGCTCGCTTCGGTCAGATCGGCTTGCGTATTGCCGTCATAGACCGCGCAGGTCGAGGAATAGACAATGTTCGCGCATCCGGCGTCCCGCATCGCCTCGGCCAGCGTCAGGGAGCCCACAAAGTTATTGCGCCAGTATTTCGCCGGATTAGTAACGCTTTCGCCGACTTCGATCGTGGCGGCGAAATGCATCACAGCGGCGGGTTTATAGGTGTCTATGACCTGATCCAGCTGGGCGCGATCATTGAGATCGCCTTCCTCAAGCGGCCCCCATTGCACCGCCGATGGACGGCCTTTTGAAAGGTTGTCGTAGGCCACCGGGGAATAGCCCGCCGCGGCGAGCGCTCTGCAGGCATGGCTGCCGATATAACCAGCCCCTCCGGTGACGAGAATGTTCATGTGCCTGCTCTGTCTTTGGTCGCTCTTTGCGGCGTCGCTCCAGTCTTAACGGCAGTTTTGGGCAGGGCAAAGGCAAAGCTGGCCTCATTGGGTGGGCAGGAACTGGCGATGCGGTGAAATTAGGTTCGATTGGCGCTCGGGATCGATCGCTTGGAAACGCCTCAAGATTATATCAGCTTGGAGTCTCTACGCTTCAGGCTTCCGAGATACCCATCGTCGAGCAACTTGTCAGCTGCTGTTTGGGTTGAGAGTTATGGAGAAGGTTTCTAAAGAACAGCCTAACGAAAGCGCGCTCCGAGGTATGGAAATCTCCACTTGAAAGTTTACTTGATCAACCTCGCAACTCGTAAAGATCGGCTTCGCTATATGGAGCAGGAGCTTGACCGGGTCGGCGTCGACTTCATTCATTTCCCTGCTATTGATGCTAAAACAGATCCCGCGCTGAGGGACTGGAAAAACCGTGGTGCCAGCAAAACGGGATATGTTATCAGCGACGGTGCAGTGGCCTGCGGTCTCAGTCACAGAAAGGTTTGGGAGACGTTTCTCGCCGGGGGCGGCACGTTCTGCGCTGTCGTCGAGGACGATGTCCTGTTGTCAGATTCCTTTCCTGCCTGTCTCGCCACCGATTGGATCCCTCCCGATGTCGATGTCGTTAAGCTCGAAACCACTCGAAACAGGACACATCTGGGCCGGGCGATCGAAGGTCGTCCGCCAAGGGGCGAGTTGCACCGCCTTCTCGGCCGACATCCCTGTACTGGTGCCTATATCATCTCTCGGAAAGGTGCCGAAAGCCTCCTAGACTACATGTGGCCGCCTATCGATGCGGTAGACGAAGTAATGTTCAACCCTGAATTCGGCTGGATGCCCCAAGCGGCGGTTTATCAGCTGACCCCCGCCGTTGCGATTCAGGCGGAATACGCAGACGAGGTACTGGAAGGGGAGGGCTTTGCCGAAAGCTCCATTGCACAGCGCTCCACCGATACCTGCATCACACCTGGGGCGGAAACTCTGTCGCAACGGCTCCTGCGGCGCGGCCGGAACGAACTGAAGGCGCGGCAGATCGGGTCGGCCTATGTTGTTGTTCCGTTTGCGCGGTAGCAACACAGGAACGTGCACTCACTCCCGCGCATAAACATCATCGAACCGTTCGATGTCGTCCTCGCCCAGGTAGGCGCCGGTCTGCACTTCGATCAGCACCAAGGGCGTGTCGGTGATGTTCTCCAGCCTGTGCTTCTCGCCCACCGGCACGTAAAGGCTCTGGTTCTCGCTCAGGCGCCGCGCCGTGCCGCCGAGCGTAACCTGCGCAGTGCCCGCGACCACCACCCAGTGCTCGGCCCGGCGCTGGTGGCTTTGCAGGGAAAGCCGCCCGCCCGGGGTCACCACGATGCGTTTCACGCGGAACCTTTCGCCTAGGGCAAGGGTCTCAAACCAGCCCCAGGGGCGGTGATCGCGGGGAAATTCGGTGGCTTGGGGAACGCCCTCGGCCTTTAGCCGCGCCACCGCCTGCCCCACCGCCTGAGCTGCGTCGCGCGGGGCGACGAGCACCGCGTCACCGGTGGCTACCGCCACCATGTTCTCCAGCCCGATCCCGACCAGCCGCTGGCCTGGTTCGGAGGCCAGATAGCTGCCGTCGCAGTCGATGGCGGTCACGTTGCCGCTGGTCACCGTGCCGCCGCCGCCGTCGCGCCAGACCGCATCCCAGGATCCCAGATCCGACCAGCCGCCGGCCCAGGGCATGACAGAAAGGTTTCCGGTCTTCTCCATGACCGCGCGATCGAGTGAAATTGTCTCTAAACCGGCCCATATGGCCGGATCCAGCCGGGTAAAGCCCAGCTCCGACCGGGCGGCCGCCAGCGCCGCCTCCGCGACTTTGAGGATTGCCGGCGCATGGGCCTCGAAAGCGGCGCGAAACGCAGGGGCGGGGCCGAGGAACAGCCCGGCATTCCAAAGATGCCGCCCGCCCTTTAGCATCGCCCCGGCTCTGGCGATGTCGGGTTTTTCGACGAATTCCTCCAGAGGTTGCGGTGTTTCGGCGGCCACATCGGCCTCCGGCGCCAATTTAAGCCAGCCATAGCCTGTTTCGGCCCGGGTTGGCGGAATGCCGAAAGTGACGATTTCGCCCGCCTCGGTCGCCGCGTCTGCTGCTGTGCGCACCGCACCGCGAAAGCCGATCGTATCGGCGATCGCGTGGTCCGAAGGTGCCACCAGCAGCGTCGCATCCGGGTCGTGCCGCCCCATCCAGACCAGCGCCGCCGCCACTGCCGGGCCGGTGTTCCGGGCCGAGGGCTCGATCAGCACCTCGGCCGGGGTGATGCCGATATTCTCCATCTGTTCCAGGGCGACGAACCGAAAGGGCTCGGTTGTGATCACAAGTGGGGCTGCATAGCCTTTGCCCGTCAGCCTGAGAACGGCGGACTGAAACAGCGATTCCTCGCTGATGAGTGTGGTGAACTGCTTAGGAAAACTGGCACGCGACGCGGGCCAGAGCCGGGTGCCCGAACCGCCGGCCAGGATGACAGGACGGATGGGCGTGTCTGTCGTCCGGGGACCGGTCATGCCTCTGTCTGCCTTTCCCCCTCTGCCCCGAGATCTTTCGTGGCACCGGAGGGACGGCATGGCAAGTCCTCAGGCCTTGGTGACGGTATCCATCGGCAACCCGCGCCGGGCGATGGCGTTGCGCGTGTCGATGATCGGAAGCCCGAGCGCGACCAGGGAAGCGTAATCCACCGCGTCGTGATCGGTGGCGATCAGGATGACATCATAGTCGCCGCCCGGGATATCCCCGGCAGCAACGGATTTACGCCCGAGGAACTGCGGATAGGCGCGCATCGGCGGAATTTCCGGCACATGGGGGTCGTGAAAAGCCACTTTGGCCCCTTCGCCCACCAGAAGCTCCATCAGTCGCACTGAGGGGCTTTCCCGCATGTCAGAGACGTTTTTCTTGTAGGCCGCGCCGATCACCAGCACCTTCGCGCGCGAAAGCGCCTTGCCCGCGTCGCGGTCCAGCACTTCGCGGAGCCGGTTCACCACGTGGCGTGGCATGTTCACATTGATTTCACCCGCAAGCTCGATGAACCGCGTCGTGTGCTCCAGTTCGCGCGCTTTCCAGGTCAGATAGAAGGGGTCAATCGGGATGCAGTGTCCGCCCAGTCCCGGGCCGGGATAGAACGGCATGAAGCCAAAAGGTTTCGTCGCCGCGCCGTCAATCACTTCCCAGACGTCAATATCCATCGCGTCATAGATGAGCTTCAGCTCATTCACCAAGGCGATATTGACCGCACGAAAGACGTTCTCGGTGATCTTCACCGCCTCGGCGGTTCTGGTCGATGAGACCGGCACGACCTCATCGACGATGGCGCCATAAAATGCCACCACCAGTTCCCTGGCCGCCGCGCCGTCGCCGGCGACGATCTTGGGGATGGTGGCGGTGCGGAAGCTGGCATTGCCCGGGTCCTCGCGCTCGGGCGAGAAAGCTACCCAGAAGTCCTGATCCGGCTTGAGCCCGGCCGAGGCGAGGACCGGCGTCAGTACCTCTTCAGTGGTGCCGGGGAAGGTCGTGCTTTCCAGCACCACCAGCGTTTCCGGCGTCATGTGGCGCGCGATGATGCGGGCGGTGTCCTCGACAAATGACAGATCCGGCTCGCGGTGGCGCGTCAGCGGCGTCGGCACGCAGATGACGATTATCCGGGCCTCCTTCAGCCGGGCAAAATCCGTCGTCCAGGATAAATTCCCGGAATCTGTGACGGTTCTCAGGGCTTCATCCGTCACCGCCTCGATATAGCTTTCGCCCTTGTCCAACCGCTGGGCCTTGGTGACGTCCACGTCGAAGCCGATCACCGGAAATCCCCGCGCCGCGGCGGTCACCGCCAGCGGCAGGCCGACATAGCCAAGGCCGATGACACCCACCGGTGCGGTTTTGTCATGGATGGCGGACAGAAGGGCGATATGGGTCATCAAGAACCTCGGAATATGAAATCGCGAAGCGCACCGATCAGATGCGGGTCCGCCACAGGAGGCAGGCGGTCGGTGGATTTGGTAGCGCTGCTGAGGGTGGCATCTAAAGCGGAGGCCAGATCGACCTCGTCCATGACGACGCGCAGACCCGGACGGCCTTCGAACTTTTTCGCCGTGGCGATCTGGTGGTCGTTGCGGGTCTCTCCCAACGTGCCTTTGCGGGGCAAAAGCAGCGCCGGCGTGCCGGTTTGCAGTGCCGTCAGAATGGTGCCCATGCCGGCATGGCTGACGATCAACTCGGCCTCGGCGCAGCGCGCGCCGTAATCGGCAGGTGTCAGCGTGGCAACGTGGTCGAAATTCTGCGGCGTATAATCCGCGCGCGCAGTGATCTGGCCAAAGACGCGGTCCCCCTGCCCGGTTGCTCCGGCCCAGTTGTCCAGCGCCCGCACGAGGCGGTCAAAAGGTTCATGGCTGCCGATGGTCAGAAAAATCACAGGACCGACCCTTCGTATATCGGGCCCTCGGGTCGGGCAAGATCGGGCCATTGTGTCAGCCAGAGGTCGGCGTGCCTGCCCGCTTTTTTCCCCGAGAGCGACAGCTCTTCTGCATTGGCGATGCTGTCGAGCCAGATGGTGCGGGCACCCATGAGCCTGCCGAGGCGGAGCGCGAAATATCCCGGCGCCGCCCCGGTTGTGATCAAAACGTCGGGGCGCAGCGCCAGCACCAACCCCGCGATGCCGGCAAGGCTTTTGATCAGCTGCAGCTTCTGCCAGCGGTTGGCGTCGCTCACCACACGGAATTCCGGCATGGGCAAACCCAGCCGCCTGGCTTGCGCGGCGGCCTCACCGGCAAGCGCAGGATCGGTCGACGCAACGGTCAGGCGAGATCCTTCAAAAGCAGGCATCAACCGGAGAAGTTGCACGAAATGGCCGCCGGACGACGCTATCGCCAGAACTTTGGGGGATGATGTCATTGCGCGGGCGCTCCCGCCGGACGACCCGCGCCGATAAACTTCAGATTACTCGCCATATACATATCCGCTCTGCAACGCATCAAAACGGGGTTCCCGCCTCATAGACTGCTTGGACGGCTCTGTCACCCACCCCGTCGTACCCATGTCAGAAAACCCGCATCGCCGCCCTGCCCGCCAGCGGCGCGCCACGCTGCCTCCAGCGCATAGATATCTGCGCCCGGCGCCAGCGCGCGGGCCGCCTCCAGCGTCTCCGGCGCCAGTGCGCCGCCCCTTGCCCGGGTCCGGCGGGGCGTGACGCGAATGAGATCGCCGGGCAGTTCCTCCAGCCGATAATCCGGCATCCGGTCTTCGGCGATGATTTCGCGCAGCATCGCGCGAAACACCCGGCGGGGGCTGGCTGAGCCGGATTTTTCTGCCAGGGTCGTGACACTCACCTGCCAGCGCGGTTGGCTCCCGCAATGTTTGCGCGCCAGCGCATAAAGCCGGCGCTCGAGCGGGCGGCGGAGCCTGAAATAATCCCGTGAAAGCGTCAGCACCGATTTCGCCAGCACCGCGCGGAAGAGCCATTCCGAAAGGCTCACCTTCACGCTCACCATCCGGCCAGCCCGGGTCTTGCGGACAATTTCCCAGGCCTCGATCAGGCCAAAGCCGGTGGTGGTCTCGACCGGGTCGTCTCTGGGGCCCGTGGCGACGTTAGTGGTGATGCGGGTGCCCGCCAGACGCTCGAAGGCGGCGCGCAGCCGCTTGTAGCCATCGCCGGAGGTCTCGCGGTGGGTTGCCAGCAGCAGGTCGTGCGCGGTCAGCGTCAGATGCCGCGACAGCGGCTTGCCGGCATTCAGCGCCGCCATCAGCTGGGAGATGCAGAAAATCAGGATGTCGGCGTCAAAGATCGTCGCGCGGCCGCGCACCGAGGGCGTCACTGTCACCGCGACACCGCCGCGTTCATAGGTCAGAATGCGCCGGTCGGGCCGGGTCGAAAGCGAGAAGATCGGATGCTCCATCGACGCCAGGTCGTGCTTGGGGCTCGGGCCAAGAAAATCGCAGACGAAGAAGTCGCCCCGATCAAGGGCCCCTGCCCCGCCTGCCGTGATTGCGCCTGTCAAATGCTCGCCCCGCTGGCCGGTTCGCCGACTCTCAAGGGATTCGTCGTTTCATTGACACCTAAGCGGCTTCGCCCGCCCCCGTCCAGCATTGTCCGGCCCGCCCGATCGGGGGATCGGAGTCGCGCAATCGGGGGTTTGGAGTCACCTTTTCGGGGTTTCAGAGTCACCGCCTGTCCAAAATACGCGGATTCTGCCATAGATCTGATAAGCTTGCCGAAGGCACCATGCCTCGTAACAACTTTTAACAGAATCTAACTAGAAAAAAGATCCCCACCACCCAGCTTCCCAGCCATAGCGCTGACATATCCTCCTAAATTACTTAGAAAACTTAAATCGGGTGTGGTATCGCTTTCCATGTCACACCTTTTGTGTCACATTGAGGAAAAGGCGATACATTGAGGCGGTCATGAGCAGAGACACCCTCCCCCCTTATCTCGGCATCGATCCGGCGACAGCGGCCGAGGGCCTGGGCGCCCCGGCTGGTACGGATGACTTCGCCGCCATCGCCCGGGCCTGTGCTCGCGGGCGCAGCGATCTCGCGGGCCGGGGTCTTAACGAGGTGGGCGAGAAGGTGCTGCGCCCGTTTTCCACCTGGGAGATCACCAAATACCTGATCCCCGTCGCGCCGGCGCATTTCCGTCGGGTGCTGCGCCAGAACCCCGACCTGCCCCAGGGCCAGGCGGAAACGCCCGGGGGCGCGAAATGGTTCACGCTGGACGAAGTTTTGCGCTTGCGCGCCCATTTTGCGGCAGAAGGCTCGAAGGCAAAGGACTACCTGCCCTATAAGCCGGAGGGTGCGGCGGCAAAGATCGTCGCGGTGGCGAATTTCAAAGGTGGTGTCGGCAAAACCTCGACGGCGGCGCATCTGGCGATGTCAGCCGCCCTTGATGGTTACCGGGTGCTGGTGGTGGATCTCGACAGCCAGGGCTCGATGACATCGATCTTTGGCGGCCGGATCGAGGATGAATGGCAAACAGTTTTTCCGCTGCTGGCAAGACACTATGCAAGGCATTTGCAGGCCGAAAACCAGCATCGTGCGGATCTGGGCGAGGCGCCGACGCCCTTGGATGAGACGCTGACCGAGGCGCTGCAGATGACGGCCGGCGATGTGATCAGAAACACCCATTGGCCGAACATCGATCTCATCGGTGCGCAGCTGAACCTTTACTGGTCGGAGTTCCAGTTTCCGGTCTGGCGGATGGCCAGCCGCGGCTGGAAGCTCTGGGAGGCGCTGGAAGGCGCCCTGACGGCAGATGGCGTGCTATCCGACTATGACCTTATCTTCCTCGATACCCCCCCCGCCCTTGGCTATCTGACGATCAACGGCCTGAGTGCTGCCGATATCCTGCTGGTGCCCTTTGGCGCCTCGTTTCTCGAGTTCGATTCCACCGGGCGCTTCTTTGATATGCTGCATTCAACCTTTCGGTCGATCGAAGATGGCGAGAATACTGCCGCGCGGGCGCTCGGGCGACCGGAGATGGGGTTCGAGTGGGACGCGGTGCGCGCGGTGCTGACGCGCTACGATGGCTCGCAGCAGGCCGAGATGGCGGGGCTGATCCAGGCCTATATGGGCCGCACGCTGAGCCCCTACCGTCAGGACTTCACAGCATTGATCGGTCAGGCGGGCGAACAGGTGCATGGCATCTACGAAGCGGACTATCGCGATTTCAACCGCGAGACCTATGCCCGGGGGCGCGCGACGTTCGACGAAACCTATGCGGCGTTCAAGGAGCTACTTTTAGGCGTCTGGCACCGGGAGGCACACATTAGCCAGGAGGCCGCGGAATGATGGTAGAATGTTTCGCGCGCGAAACATTTTTCGCACAAGCCATTGAAATCATTGGATCCGGGAATCCAAGAACGCGCTGGTTTCGCAGTTTTAACCCTGGTTTTGCAAAGTTCCGCCTGAGACGAAAAGGAAGTGCCTCATGGCCCGCCGCAAACGCCTAAGCCCCGCCGCCGCGCTGACCGATGCGCCGGAGGCGGCGCCAGAAGTGAAATCCGACCGCCCGCCGATCGCCAGCATCGTGGCCGACGTTGCCGGCCGCGTTGAGCTGATCGAGGCGGCGCAGGAACACAGCAAGGCCCGCGAGGATGGTCGTCTGGTGGCGCTTTTGCCGCTCGACGCGGTTGAAGCCGGGCACCTGGTGCGCGACCGGCTGGTAGCGGATGACGCCGAACTGGCGGCATTGAAGAAATCGATCGCTGCGCGCGGCCAGCAAACACCCATTGAGGTCGAGGATCTGGGGAGCGGGCGCTATGGCTTGATTTCCGGCTGGCGGCGGCTGGAAGCGCTGCGGGCGCTTCGGGAGGAAGCAGACGATGCCGACTTCGGGCAGATCAGGGCGTTTATCCGAACGTTAGAGACTGTTTCTGACGCGTATATCGCGATGGTTGAAGAAAATGAGATCCGCGCAAACCTGAGCTTTTACGAACGCGCGCGGATCGCGGATAGGGCGGCCGAGAAGGGCATCTTTCCAACCGCTGAGATTGCGGTGCGCGAACTTTTTCGTCACGCCAGCCGGGCCAAGCGGTCGAAGATCCTGTCGTTTCTTCGCCTTTACCGGGCGCTGGATGGGCTCTTGAGGTTTCCGACCGCGTTGAGCGAGCGCCAGGGTCTGGCAGTGGTGAAGGCGCTCGAGGCGGAGCCGGCGACCGAGGAGCGCATTCGGACCGAGTTGCTGGGGGTCCAGCCGGCAACTCCCGAAGACGAAGCCAATGCGCTGACCGACGCCATTTACAGCGGGCCGTTTTATACCCCGCCTAAGCTGCGCGCGCCGAAGACATCGGCGTCGCTTAAGGCAGTGCCCGACGGCATTCGGGTGAAGGCGGCGAAAGGACGCGTCGAATTGAAGGGAACCGGCGTTGATGACGCGTTCATCGCCGATTTGAAGGCTTGGCTTTCGCAGAGAAATAGTCTCTAACTAGGGTGAATAGCCGCTTTTCCACTCGGATCTGCGGGCCCAGATCTCCATCCAGGTTTGGGCCTTCTCGGCACTTCCTTTGCGACCGGACAGTGCGATGGTGCGCCAGGCGAGCCCGCGGGATAGTGGCCAAAGAGCTAAGAGCCAGCGGCCGAGTGGGCGCGTCGCCGGCGGGAAGTGCCGCTGGATCAGTTCGATTTTGGCCCGCATCAGCCGCACCATCTTATCGGCTTGCACGGTTTCGCTGGCGCCACCATGGTGAATGATGTTGGCGTCAGGCGTTATATGGGGTCGGAATCCCCTGGCCCGGGCGCGCAGACAGAGGTCGGCTTCTTCGCCATACATCGTAAAGGCGGGATCAAAGCCGCCGAGGCGGTCCCAGTCGGTGCGGCGTATCAAAAACAGGCATCCCGTCACGATATCAACTTCACGCGCGGTGTCGCGCGACCAGCGGCCGATTTCCTCGGGGTTCAGCAGCTCTGATCGGGGGAAAAGGTTCGAAAGAAATAATAGTCTCGAAATAAGGGAAAACAGCGTCATTTTCCCCCAACACGAGCTGGGATTGAGGGTCTTGTCGGCAAAAAATGTGCGCCCGCCCCAGATCCCGGCATTCGGGGTCGATTTGGCGTAATTCAAAAGCCTGTCGACCGCTCCGTCGAGTACCACCGTGTCAGGGTTCAACAGCAGTAGCCAGGGCGCGCTGGTGCGCTGAAGTGCGATGTCATGCGCCGGCGCAAATCCGTGGTTGGTGTCTTCGGCGATCAAAGTGGCTTGCGGGAAGGTCTGGGCGATGGCCTCGGCCGAGCCATCGGTCGACGCGTTGTCGACCACGATCAGCTCGAACGGAACCGTGGTTTCGGCATAAACCGAAGCGAGACAGGCAAGCGTCATCTCGCGCGTGTTGAAGCTGATGACAATGATGGAAAGCTCGGGCGCGCTCATGCAGGCGTCATGGCGGCGATGCGACAGCGGTGCAAGAGCTTCGCAGCGAAACGGCGCCTTCGGCTTCCCAAGCGTGGCTTTCCATGCCAATCGGGGCGAGAAATGCCTGAAGTTGCCATCATCATTCCGCACTACAACGATGTCACCCGGCTGATGCGGTGTCTGGAAGCGCTGATGCCGCAGGTCACGGACGACGTTGAAGTGGTTGTGGCCGACAACGCGTCGACCGAGAGCCTTGAGCCGGTGCAGACGCTCTGGCCGTCCGTGCGGATCGTGATTCAGGACGAAAAAGGTGCAGGACCGGCGCGCAACGCCGGCGTCGCGGCGACGACGGCGCCCTGGCTGATGTTCCTCGACGCCGACTGCGTTCCCGCGCCGGGCTGGCTGGTGCGGGGCCGCGAGATTGCCGACGAGACGGCGGTGATCGGGGGCCGGGTGGATGTGTTTCACGAAACGCCGCCGCCCAAATCCGGGGCTGAGGCCTTTGAGACGGTTTTCGCCTTCCATATGCGGGATTATCTGGAGAGAGATGGCTATTTGGGAAGTGGGAACTTGGTGACGTCGCGCAAGGTGTTCGAGACAACGGGGGGATTTCGCCCGGCGGTGTCAGAAGACAAGGACTGGAGTCAGCGGGCGGCAGAAGCAGGGTTTCGATTGAAGTTTGATGAAAACTTTTCCGTGGCTCATCCATCGCGTCAGGATTGGCCGGCGCTTCGGCGGAAATGGCGCCGTTTGGCGTTCGAGAGGTTCTTGTTGGAAGGGCAGGGGGGGATTGCACGGTTGAAGTGGCTGGTTCGGGCACTTTTGATGCCGGCTAGTGTTGTGGCGCATGTGCCGCGAGTGTTGCGCCATAGCGATTTGACAGGGCAGGAAAAGCCAAGGGCAATCGTCATCTTGGTGCGTGTGCGGTTTTGGCGGATGATTTGGATGTTCGGGCAGGCGGTCACAGGGCGTCCATAAAATAGCCAACTCGAATTGTGTCGGAAATCGGCACGTTAGGTGAACCAGCGGAAACGGTTCGTCAAAACCATCGCGGTATGTTGCGGTCCCGTGAACGGTGGCGTTGTAAGTGACCTAAGGGAAGGACCCGTAAGCGGCGAGAGTCCGCGGACGAGACCTGAATTTTCACCGATTTTTCGGCGAAATGTTGCGGATCTTGTGACAAAGGCGATTCAAAATTTAGCGGCAGAAGTTTGCCGACCCCCAAAATGTATTAATTGTCAATGTTTTAAGGCGAGATCGGTGCTATTTCAGGGCATCGCGTCGCGATTGTGCCCAATGGCCGCCACCATCCCACAGTGATGTCTTGCAAACCGCACCGGGACACACAGGGAACCAATCCGCATGGCAATTGATCCAATTACCACTAATGGGCCGACAATTACTGTTTCTACGGCAGCAGAGCTATGGCAAGCTTATAAACTTCTCTCGCATCAGGACGGAGGGGGCAAGATTCTAGTCGAGCCCGGGTCCTATGATGCCATGGTGCTTTATCAATACGGGACCGTGGACGGCGATCAGCCCGTCATAATTGCCTCGAAAGATCCAGATGATCCGGCCCATTTCTCCCAAATTAATCTGCGGGCATGTACCAACGTCCGGATCGAGTCGGTGCATGTCGACAGCACAGGTGTCGAGCGCGCGGGTTGGGAGACCGACTTGATCGTTCAGGATGCGGACACGATCCAAATCGTGGACAGCACCTTCATTCACGACCCCGGCGATGCACTAAAGGCCACCGGCAACGCGGTCGAATCTCTGGGCGGCTTCCGGCAGAGCACCAACGTCATTTTCGAAGATAACTACGTTGATGGCTACTTCCTTGGCCTTGATATCATGGATACCGTCAATTTCGAGGTCGTTGGCAACGAGATCACCAACTTGCAAAGCGACGGCATCCGAGGCGGCGGGATGCAGGACGGGCTGATTTCGGATAACTACATCCACGACATCTATCCGGTCACCCAGAGCATCACCCATTCTGACCTGATACAGATCTGGGGGATCAACGCGGAGATACTTACGCAGAACGTCACAATCTCGGACAACGTGCTGCTCAACAGCGACGCGGCGACCCAAGGCATCTTTATCCGCAGCGGAGAGCTCGGAAAGGACAATTCCGTCACCTCGGGTTATTTCCAGAATATCACGATCACCAACAACCTGCTCTACACCGCACATATTCACGGCATCACCGTGGACGATGTCGATGGGCTGGTTGTCGACGGAAACACGGTGCTCTGGAATCCAGAAGCCACGATGTTTTTCGATTCGGGCGATCCGATCAATTACCAACCAATCATCTATACGCGTGGTTCGATCAACGTTGAGGCGACCGACAATATAGCCGCCCTGGTCAAGGGCGAGAACCTGACTCTGTCGGCGGATGACGGCAACCAGATCGTCACCTACCACAATCCTGCCGAATTCACTTACGCGGGCCATCACTTCGTGAACCCCTTCGCCGGAGCAGAGGTAACGCCTTCGGATCTCCAAATGCTGCCAACCAGTCCCTGGTATGGACTGGCGGGTTCCACCATCGGCAATTCACCGGGCGACATTTCGGACGGCGTGACCGCGGTGATAACGGTCGCCGCGCCGGATGACCAATACGAACTCACCTATGACGCTGGCAGTTCCTTCGACGCCGCGGGGGCGCCGCTTTCGGCCGGGGAGAACTACAGTTTTCACTGGAACTTTGCCGACGGTACCTCGGCCGAGGGTATGAGTGTCACCAAGATATACGAAGAAGGTGGTTTCAAGGGGGTGGCCTTGGAGATTCGGCAGGATGGCGAGACCGTGGCGGAAATCACCCGCAACTTTGCGATCCAGTTCAAAGACATCTTCGCCTTCGATTTCGAAACGGGGGTGGTTGATGTCTCCAATGGTATTCCCGAGGTGATCGATAACGGCACGACGACCGCCAGCGATGATGGTACCGGCTTCCTGATCGGCGACGGCAACAAGCTGGAATTGGGTCGCGATACCCAAGGCCTCTTCGAAATGGATAGTTTCGGACTGGCATTCGATATGAAGATGACAGGCGATGAAGGAGACGGAACTTTCCTACATCTTTATCAGACCATGGAAGGCAAGATATTGAATGACGGATCGGTTCAGTTCTCGCTGTCAACCGATCAGGGTGGCTATTCGCTGACCAGCCGCGATCCGATTTTCGACGATGGTGATACGCACCGGATCGGGATCGCCTTTGACGGGGAAACCGGGCAGCTTGAGCTTTTTGCCGATGGCGAAAGTGTCTCGTCCGTCGAGGCCTGGGGCACCACCCCGTCGGCGAAATACTGGAATCTGGTGTTCGGAAACACCTGGCAGGATTCCGTGGATGCAATCATCGACAATGTCGAAATGAGCGTCGATCCTGCAATCGCCGGTGATCTGCCAGTGATCGATCCCCCCGCAGAAGATCCGCCAGCGAATGACCCACCTGCGGAAGATCCGCCAGCGAATGACCCGCCTGCGGAAGATCCGCCGGCCGAGGACCCACCTGCGGAAGATCCGCCGGCCGAGGACCCACCTGCGGAAGATCCGCCGGCCGAGGACCCACC